>CEUA01029335.1_pt1 | contig 28633 bp, 39 predicted proteins | sample 361541 | NCBI WGS metagenome assembly CEUA01 (sample SAMEA2623079, study PRJEB7988) | marine metagenome | isolation source: saline water (ENVO:00002010), including
CTTTCATCTATTTCGTCTGTCAGATAGTGTTTGGTAATTATTTCTCCACCACCTTCGTCATGTCCTGCTAACATGCCACCCAGCATAACGAAGTCGGCTCCACCTGCAAAAGCCTTAGCCACATCACCAGGACAAGTACAGCCACCATCAGCAATGATATGTCCTCCAAGTCCATGTGCCGCATCGGCGCACTCAATAACTGCACTAAGTTGGGGATAGCCCACCCCAGTTTGTATGCGAGTCGTGCAAACCGACCCTGGTCCGATTCCAACTTTGACAATGTCTGCTCCACTTAATATTAATTCTTCTGTCATTTCGCCAGTAACTACATTACCAGCAATAATTATTATCTCCGGATAATGTGTTCTAAATTTTCTTACAAATTCTACAAATCGTTCACTATAACCATTTGCTACATCTATATTAACATATTTTATTTTGTCGCCTACTTGCTCGTAAACATTCCTAAACTTTTCATCGTCTCTATCAGTTATGCCTAAACTCATAGCAACATAGTTTGTTCTAAAATCTTTATCATTTTCAATGCTATCAAAATAACAAACAAGTTCTTGTACAGAATATGTTTTAACTAATGTAGTCATTAATTTTTCTTTAGCAAGAAAATCTGCAACTTCAAATGTTCCTACTCCATCCATATTACTTGCTATAATAGGAATGCCGTAAAAACTTTTATCTTGTCCTTTAGCATTTCTAAATTCAAACCTTCGTTCAAGCTCTACTATTTTTCTACTGCCCAATGTACTACGTTTAGGACGAATTAGTACATTATTGTAGTCTAATTTAATTTCCGTTTCTAGGCGCATTCTCGACTCGCTTTCTTAAATCTGTTGTACTGAATCTATGATCACGTTTATTAAAGTGTAAATCAATACCACGTTTTCTGCAAACATCTTTGCCTGTGAAATCTTTTTCACGATATTCCTCACCAAGGAACCTTACATCTATTTCAAATAGTTCTAATATATCTACTAAGTCTGTTTCAGTTTGATAAGGTACAATTTCATCAATGAACTTTAATGCATTTAATTGTGCATAACGTTCTACTAATGTTTGTACTGGAGGATTTTTTGTATCGGGTCTGTTAATGGTAGGATCTGTTTGTAAACCTACTATTAGATAATCGCAATGTGCTTTTGCTTCACGTAACATGCCTATGTGTCCAGCATGGAGCAAGTCAAACGTACTGAATGTAATTCCTGTTTTCATATACTTTTATAACACTAAATTTGTTCTACGTCAACCGTTAAAGGAAAACTGTTAGCTCTAGATAATTGTGTAGCTTCAAATGCCTTTTGTTCTGCTACTTCAGGATCATATGTGCCTGCAACACCTTTTCCTGTTTTATGTATAAACAACATTACTTTTTCTGCCGTGTCATTTGTATGGCCAAATAAACCTATTAAAACTTCTATTACAAACTCCATTGGAGTAACATCATCATTTAATAGTATTACGTTACATTTTTTAGGAAAAGCAATGTCAGTTAAGTTTATAGTTTTAACCGCAGTTGTTGTACTCATTTTATTAATCCTCATAGTGGAGGGGTTACATTGAAATAACATATTCCCTCCACTGATTATTTATTGTTATTTGATAGCGATTGTTTTAGGTTTCTTCTCTTCTGGAATGATTCGCTCTAGTTCAATATAAAGCATACCATTTTCCATTCGAGAACCTTGTACTACAATATCGTCAGTTAATGTGAAATTTCTTTTAAAACTTCTTTGTGCAATACCTTTGTGTAGCCATTCCCAACCATTTGGCTCTACTTCGCCTTCCGGTTTGTGTTCAATAGTTAGAACATTTTCAGCTACAGTAATTTCTAAATCTTCTTTAGAAACACCAGCAAGGGCAATTTCAATTTGAAATTTCTCACCATCCTTTACAATATTGTATGGAGGGTAACCGCCTGTGCTATTTTGGTTATGTTCGATATAACCTAGCATGTTATCGAATACTCTATCGAAACCTACTGCATAGGGGGTTAGTTTATTGATGTCAAGGGTTGTTAATCTATTCATTTGCTATCTCCTTTATTAAGCAAGATTAATGTAAGTAGGCCCATCATTGGCACCTACATATTATATATAGTAACTCGATCACGTTTTGTCAACCTCATTACTATAATTATTTATCACCAATTAGCTTGAATTTTAGCCAGTTTCTTTTGCCAACGTTTTTTGCCTTGTGCTTTAGCCTTACGTTTAAGCTCACTAGGCTTGACAAAATGCTGTCTATCTCTAAGCTCTTTGATAATTCCTTCTTGGTTTACTAGTTTCTTTAATTTACGCATTGCTCTGTTAACGTCATTATTTCTAACTTCAACAGACATGCCTCTACCAAATTCACCAGTAGTATGTTTATTTGCACCCATATTAATCCTTTTTAATTACGACAATAATTTTATTGCCTGTAACGTTGATTGGCGCCACTATACCGTGTTCACCAATATCTTGCAATATACTTTCTAAAAACTCTTTAGCATATTGTGTGTTGCTACGTTCACGACCACGCATTTGTACTATACAACGTATATGCGAGCCTTTGGCCATGTGTTTGCATATATTCTTTATTTTAACATCTTTATCGTGTTTGTCAATGGTTAATCTGAATTGAAACTCTTTTGTTTCTATTCTATTAGCACGTTGCTTACGTGCTGACTCTTTATTACGTTGTTGTTCTTGATATTGCCATTTATTAAAGTCAATTATTTTACAAACTGGCGGATTTGCATCTTGACTAATACATACTAAATCTAACTGGTGTTCCATTGCCATGTTCCTAGCATGGTGGGTTTTTACTAACCCTTCTTGGACGTTATTAACGTTGATTAATCTAACCTCAGGAAATCTAATATTTTCGTTTATCAAATACCTAGGTTTTCTAATTGGTTTTGGCATAATTCTCCTATTCTGGTTGTGCAAAGACAATATTTTGAAAATACGTTTTCAATTGATTTACACTATCAAATATCATTACTTCTTGTTCTCTTGCATGTAGTATGCGTCTTTTATCTTTTTGACTATTAGGGCTACATACATAGAATGTAGCACGATCTCTAGTTAATGCTAACATTAACTCTAATTCATTTGCTGTTTCTAAATCTAAAATGCAATAGTCGGCTATTTTATTTTGATATACAGCCCAATGTATATTATCACTACGTATACCTTTATTTGCATAATAAAGGGCTACAGGACTATGTATGAATGTTTTGTTAACAAAATCTTTAAGATCTGTTAACCACGTTGCATCGCCTAGCACAAGTACACTTACACCATCATCTAATGCTAATATATCTGGAGGCGTTACTTCAATTAACTGGTTATTCATCTTTTATAATTTTTTCATATTTCTGTTGAAGTGGTGTTGTATCTATTAATTTACCATCATAACCTTCTGGGAATTGTACTTTTCTTTGTTTTAATTCTTCAGGTGATAAATCAGTATCTGGTATAGTTAAATCTCTTATACGATTTAAGTTTATTTTTGGTTCTTCTTTTTCTAGTTCTTTAGCTACTTCTTCAAGTGTTTCTTCATCTGCTTGTTCAAGTAACTCCTCTAAGTCATCATCTGTTTCTAATACAGTATTATCTACTTTAAATCCAGCTGGTGTTTCTGTTTCAATTTCTTTTTTGCTATCTTCTACATCAGGTTCATCAAGTTCTTCATTAACAAAATCTCTTGCAAATGGATTTGGTGATTGATCATCTATGTGTGCTTTTTCGGCTTCTTCGTCTTTAAACTCATTGTCAATAACTTCTTGATCCATATCTTCATAAACTGGTGTTTCTTCTTCTGGCTCTTTGGGTGGCGTACTGACGCCTCCAATGCTCTCACGTATAACATTCCTGTCATCTTCTCGCCTCCATTCAAATGTATACTGACTTGCTATAAGCAGTAAAACAGCCAATGGATCGAAAACAAATATAATAGTAATTATGACCCAACGTACTGCCTTTTCTAATATGTCTCTATCTACGTCTTCGCCGTAAATAAGTTCTGCAATATATTTTATTGGGCCGACTTCAGCTTCTAGTTTTCTGTACTCCGCTTCTAAAGTATACTTTTCTTCAGTGAGTTTGTCAATCTCAACGTTTGCAGTTTTGATTCTAGCCATCTGTTCATCAATAATAGCATCAACATCAACTCCGCCGTCTACTTTAATTTTCTCTCTTAATTGTTGTATTAATTCATTACTTGCCTTAACTTGATCATCTGCACTAGCTCTAATACGAGCAATCTCATCTCTAGCAGTAGTTACTATAGGAGATTCTGTTGCACGAACATTATCAATCTTGGCAAGCATCTGCACTTCTCTATCTTTTAATGCAGGTATTTGTATGTTACGTATATCATTTACAATAGTACTAAGTCTATTACGTTCAGCATCAACTGTAGTTTTTGCTTCAATTCTTAGTTGTGATATTTGTTCTTGTAATTCTGTTATACGATCCTTTTGTAATCCAATCCAAGTATTTGCACTACGTCTTGTATTTGGTCCTGCTTGTCCGTCTGCATTACTACCAATAGTAAGTTGTGCTTGTTTAATTTGTTCACTTTCACCACTAGCAATTTGTCCTTCGACTTTGCTTATTGTTTCGTTTATAGTTGCAATTTGAGCTTGGATTGGTTCGATGGCACTATTGTCTACATCTAAATTAGCAATAGATTCTTCGTATTCTTTTGCACTTGTTTCAAGTCTTATAATTTCATTTTTAATATTTTCTAATTGATCTTCGTAAGGTTTAGTTCTATCAGCATCGCTATCTCTAGCATCTGCAATAATTTTTTGTTGTTCTTCTATTGCTGGTTGTATTCTTGTATATGCACTATCAATTCGCTTTTGTTCTTTTTCGATTTGTGCATTAATATCATCATTACGAGTACTAGTACTGTTTTCTGCTTTATTAATTTTTTCTTCAGCACGTACAATAATACTGTCCAGTCGTGCAAGTTCAGTTTCAATACGTTGTACTTGTTCCACTGATTCCTGTGAAGCTGATGTTTGTTCAATGTGTGCTTTGGATAAAAATCCAAATATACCCATGCTTGTAATAAACATTAGAACAACTACTGCTAATGCTAGATAACTTCGTAGCCACCAGATAGTACGTTTCCAATATCTATGCAACCATACGGCTGTAACTAACTTGCCTATTTCTAACGCACCACCCATAACCATAATAGGTACTGCCGCCGCGGCAAATATAGCCACAAGACCAGCAATGGAGTAGTATATTGCTACTCCACTGATCGTTAATGCTGTAATTAAAACTAGTAGTCCTAGAAACATTTATTCCCTGGCGCCGCCAAAATATTCAACAGCATGTCCTTCTGTAACTAACTGTTGGTTTACGTTGGTTCTTTCGCCCGTCTCTTCGTTTTCCACATGTAGGATGCCTAGTACCCTACCATATTTTCCACGTTTGTTTAACATTGTTTCAACTAAAAAATCTTTGCCTAGTATTTCTGTAAGTCTCGACTTAGCCGCTAATCCACGTTCTTTTTCTTCAAGATCACGTGTTCTGCTCTCTGGTGTATTAATGCCGTAGAGTCTTATCCTTTGCTTAACAAACACACTGAAACCCAAATCAATCTCTGCGTCTACAGTATCTCCGTCTATTATCCTTACCAATTTTGCTTTGTAAGTCCACATAACACGCCCTTTCTTTCTTATTGTTTGTATTTAGCGAAAATGGGCGTATTATGAGTATATGATTAACTGAAGTATTTGTCAATCATTTCTATTCTGTCATGAGCCGCCGCCATCTTATCTAACTCGGCAATGACTGCCTCTGTAACATCAGAGTGCTCTCCAATACCTGCAGGCATGGTTTGATAGACTGCAATATTGGCTTTGTGTACTTCCAGTTGGCCCTCTGCTTGTTTGCGAGCGGCCAGAATAATTTGTTCACCTGGTTTCATATGTTATGGTCTCTGGGTTTGTATCCAGTCCAGCGCCTGTTTCTTACTTGGGGGTGATGAAAGAAACTTTCGCATGGTCTTCTCGACTTCCTGGATTCTTTGCATGACATCACTATCGTCACTATTATCTATAATGAACATATCGTTTCCAAACACTTGTTGGAATCTACCAATGTTCTTTTGTACTGATTGCCAACTGTCTTTTGCAATTTCTAGTGGAACTGTCCTGTCACGTTTTGCATTTCTGGCCAAAGCGGTTTCTAGATCAGTGTTTACAAATACCATTGCAGTTTCATAACCTAATTCTAACAGCCTTAAATTAATGTTTGATATCTGATCGAATTTTGCACCAGTCCCATCTATAATCATGCCTAACCTACCATCTCGGGCAAGTTCATCTTGTTTGTTGGCTATTTCTTTAGAACGACCACGTACTTCATCTCTTGGTTCTATTTCGTCGTCTGGCATTTTGAGACTGAGATTTGCTTTTTTCATTAATGCTTCGAAGGCATTATCGCTGTTTATTGTCCTCATACCACCGAATTGCTTCATTAGTTTATTATTAATAAAAGATTTACCTGAACCTGGTCCACCTGCTAAAAAGACTGCTTTGAATATATAAGGATCATTAACACCTTCTTCAACAGAATTGTCTTGTTCACAGTAAATGTTTATAAAGTCAGTTGCTCTCATAGTATTATTTATATTCGGCTTGGTTAACTATTACAGTTTTTTCGTTCCAATACTGTTCTTCAAACTTTTCAAATTCATCATATGTTACTACCTGTATGCCTAAATGTTCAATTAATAGATCAATTAAATTTTTCCATCTAAAAGAATTCATAGTATTAAAACTAGGCTGAAGTTGATATCTAAAACAGTTTTCAGCTATAATAGGACGAGTAAGAGTATAAAGTGCATGATAATGTGCAATGCAATGTGTATCTATTGTGTCTCTACTTTTGCAAAATAATATATTACTACTGTTTATTGGTTCTCGCAAACCATTACCGCCGGTAGTTTTTACACCTTTTTGTTTGCGTTCAATTTGATTATTTTTTAATATTTTAAAATAACGCCAAGGATCATGTTGGAAATCTAATTCCCAACCATAATTGTATACTACTGGCGAATGTGTTTCTACACCATTGGGCATGGCGGCAACTTGGCCAATACTATCAACCATTGCATTATAGTTTTCACAAAATTCAGCAAACTCTTCGCTATGATGTGGATATTCCATAATGGAAATACCTAGTTTGCTATAAAATATTCTGTCTATTACTTTGTCAAAATGAGTTCTAATTGCTTTTGCAATTTTTTGATCGTGAAACTTTTCTATCCAATTAGCATACTGATGACAAGGATAGTCAACAGGACCGTGATGTGTGATTAAACTTATATCACGTGAATAACAGTTGAATTCCCATTTATCTGTTTTAAATTTGTTTTCTAATTGTTTTAATATTTCTTGTGTAGGAGCAGATTGCTGATTGTTATTGTATAATGCTAGTACTGTAATCATACTAATTGCTCTTCGTCTTTCCAATCGCCTATAACATAGTTAACTATAAGACTTTCACGGGGTGTTCTAACTTCACGTGATTCTAATCCATGCCATGTATTATCTTGATCTACTACTAACCAAGCACAGTTTCTATCAAACGGTACTCTTGTAACTGGAGGATCTTTAGGGTCTGCATATAAATCTGTACCGGACCATGGATCACCTTTAAGATATATTTGCAAAGTTAATAACTTCTCTTTAATATCTATGTGCGGATCTAATTGTATTTTATCTGCATAATCATTACAAAGTTCAATACGTGTTCTGGCGTTGTCAAAGTTTACGCCAGTTATATCTTCGAATAATTTACGAGTTTCTGTTTTATCAAAATGCCTAGCAACAGGTCCTCTATTAATCCATGTTCTTTCGCTATTAGTAGATGCTCGTCTACTATCTAAGGCAATAGATTTAGCTTCTTGTTTATTAATCCAGCCTAGCAACTCGCCATTAAGCACATCTTCTAACCACCACCAGCGAAAAGGTTTATATCTTACTTCAACTATCATATTACATCTACCTCCGGAAATTCCGGTCTGTGGTGATAACTTATTCCATAATCTTTAGACCAAGAATAGTGCTTCTTATCATTTCCGTATCCTAAACCTAATGCAAAAGCAAATGTTTGATGTTTGTTATAATCTAATTTCCATTCTGCTAACCATTCTTCCCACATAGATGTGTTCCATGGTCCGCACTGAGTAAATCCTGTTTTAAGTCCTAACGCAGTAGCCTTCATAGCAACTAAACCTGATGCAAATCCTATATGAAAATTATTCACCATTGGATTATATTCCTTATTACGATCTGCAAACCAGCCACTCCATGGAATAGTCCAAACATAACATACAAAGCCATTCATTTGTGGTTGGAATACTGTATTATTAATAAGTTGATTAGTACTTGCTGATCCTGGATCTCCACATTTTTTACTTAAACTTAACATACAATCATGATTTAGAATTTTAATTACATTGTAATTTAATTCTCCACATTGTTGTGGTGCTTTACCAACCCATTCATCTACTATTGACATTGTTTCAGGATCTATAGATTTAGTTTGATCAAAGTTTCGCTGACAACTAGCTACTTCCTGCAATAAAGGATCATTATAATAATCGTTACGACCTATAGTACCTTGTGTGCCAGGCCTCATCTTTGCTCTACATCTAGTATTAAACTATATCGTTCGTAAATGTCTTCTTCTTTATTATGTATAAGTCTATGATTAGTGCCACCTAAGTCTTCACGTATTTCGCCACCATATTCACCTACAATACATAAACATTGATCTACTGTTAAATCTACAGGAAACCAATTTTCGCTACCATCGGGTCTTTCTACTTGTAGTTCTTGATAGCTTTCACCAAAGTGCAAACTACCTAACGTTTCATCATAATGATCTACGCCAAATTTTTCTGTACAAAATTCTCTTTGTTCACTTAGTGAATAGTTTTTCTCATCGTCACCATCAGGACACCAATAACGAATTACCATCATCTTTTTAAATTTTTTATTATCATCAGATTCAAATACACCTGCATATTCACTTGCCATTGGCATTGCCCATTGACAAAAGTTATACCAATAGAGCAGTATTTCATTGTCTTTGATTATTTCATATTTTTCTGGTTCTAAATAAAATTGTGGAAGATATATTTTGTCACGTACAACTATTTCAGGATCGTTACGATCCATTTTAAAGTAATCTCTATCCCAGCTAAACACATCACCTTCGTGTCTGTCTGCCCAAGCTAACTCTGGTATATCTGCTTGTCGCCAACGACTATGTTTAGTTTCAGTATTATACTTTTCCCAATTTGCTTTATTAACCCAATGATGTAGTTCCCGGGCTTTTTCAAAACGATCACTCCAGTTATCAATACCATCAGGCACAAACAACGGAATGTCGTTTTCGTTAACTAGCGATTTAAAATTTATCATTAAAAACTGTTTATCTCATATTCGCGTCTCATAACGCCTTCAGTATCAAAAACTCTTATATGCCCATCTTTAATACTGCCAGTGGTGCGATTTTCATTCTCGTTTTTCACTACTGCTTTTAAGTACTTATTGGCTTGTGTTCTTGTATCAAAAAGATTATATTCTTTATGTTCCACGCCTTTGCGGATTTCTTTTTTTACAACTTCATAAGTCATTTTACTCTCCATAATTGTTATCTACTATACTATACTACTTTGGTTTAAAAGTCAACAAAAAAGCCGAAGTAAAAATTTCGGCTTTAAATCTTATAAAATTAAATGTTTACGTTCTGAATGATTGTTATAACTAGTTCAATCGCCCATAAAGCTAATAGTGTCTCCAATAATACCTCCTAGTTTAAATAATGTGGACCGGTCCACTTAACTTCATAACCTGTAAACAGGTTACCTCTGGCTTTATTTCTAGCAGGAGCATTAAATCCTGCCGCCATTAAAATATCACCTTTTTTAAATTTGCTGTCATTATCTGTATTAACAACAAAACCCCAAACACTACCACCATTGTTATTAGTGATTTTAATATACTTTTGACCAACTTTATAACCAAGTTGGCTATGATGATCAGCAATCATCTTCTTATTAATGTCACTAAGTTCTTTAGTACCATTATGTGATGTCCATTTAACATAATCGTCCTTAATAGCTTGTAACAATTTTTCTATTTCTTTTTCCATTTAGTTGCCCTCTTTTTTAACTATACTTATAGTATATAACAAGATGTCTCGCTTGTCAACCATATAATTCAAAATTTCCTACTATTGATTGCAGTAATATATCATCTTTATCTCCAAATATATACCCACATGTATTTAACGGAATATGGTGACATACTTCACCATCTATTATAGGATAAGTTGGATCATGTATAATGTCACATGGAAACTTATCTACGCCAAAACTTTCAGCAACCTTAACGGCTGTTTCCATTTGAGCTTCATTTACTGATAACACAAGAACAGTACCAAAACCTTGTGGTGTTGATTTTTGCCAAGCATTGAATAGCTCTTCATCTACATTGTATCCAGGCTCTGCATTAAATGCAAATGCATTGCTGGCATGACTAGCTTGTGCCATTGCTTTACCTGGATTTAAACTATCCAAGTCATTCCGCATCAGTATATAAAGTACAGGTGTCATTTTTCTTCCGTCGAAAGTATTACTGTTAAAACCATAAATGCTAAGCCTACAAATGCAAATGTAAAACATAACAACCAGTTATCGTTTTCATATCCAGTAGGTCCATCAATAGCACCTACAGCCAATATCATACAAATTATTCCAATTACTCCACTTAATGTTGTTCTCATAATCTTAACTCCCTGTTACTAATTCTAATGAACCATCATCTTGTAGTTCAAAGTTTTCAATAAAAATATGCCAATCATCTAATGCTATTCTAGCCTGCTTATAACAACTTTCAGCGGCCGCCCAAAGCCCACCAACAGTACCATTTTTAGCCATACAAGTAAATGTTTCCCAAACAGTATCTTCTGGAGTTTTACCAAGTTCTTTAATACACTTATATGTAACTAAACGAGGCTTATTAGTGAAAATCTTTTGCTCTAATGGCATTGGACCATCATGCATAGACCAAACAGTTTCATAACCCATTTCAGCTTTTAGATCATCAAAATGTTCCATACCTAATTCCCATTGATCAACTTCTTCAAACAGTAAACCTGCATCTGCTTCAATTGTTAAATCTCTTAGTGTCTTTTCCATATAGTGTTAACTCCTTTTTTCTAACTATACATATATAATAAGACATCTTGGTTCAGAAGTCAACCTCTTTTTTAAAAAAAAGTTACAAATTGTAGCACCCGTATTAACTGAGTTGATAATCCTCCCATCATTAACTGTAAATATAACTGAACGAGAAAGTTTATTTGGTCCAAGTGACCGAGTGAGAGAGAGCGTAAACTAATGATAGATCCAATCACAGCAGTCGCGACGGCTACCGCGGCTTTCAACACGATCAAACAGGGATTTCAAGCAGGCCGAGAAATTGAAGGCATGGCTGGCGATCTTGCAAGATGGATGGGTGCAGTTTCCGACATTAAAAAAGCCGAAGACTATGCTAAAAAACCTCCTTTATTTAAAAAATTATTTGCGGCTGGATCAGTTGAAGAAGAAGCACTTAATGCCTTTATGGCTAAAAAGAAAGCAGAAGATATGCGAGAAGAACTAAAGAATATTATTAGTTTTACTCGAGGTCCTAGTGCTTGGGACGAACTAATTAAAACTGAAGCAGATATTCGTAAAAAGCGACAAGCGGCGATTTATGCTCAGCAAGAATACAGACAAAAGGTATTAGAATATTGTGCAATAGGTGTAGCAGTCATTGTTGTTACTGGTATGGTAGTAGGCTTTATATATCTAGTAATGTATGATAGAGGTATGGTAGGTTAAATGGGTCTTAAGAAATTTGAAGAACCATATCAGCCACAAAAAGATGGGCCTTTAGTTCAGGCTTGTAATGCACCACAATTAATGTTAGTTAAGCATAATAGTACAACATTCTTAAGAAACAAAAGACGCAACGAAGAACTACATAAAGAGTTTATGGTTGAGTGGAGGAAGAAGAATCCGAAGAGAAGTTATTAACAATTTCATACTTTTTCATTTTAGCAAGGAGATTTGTTCTGCCTATACCTAATGCGTTTGATGCATGTGTAATATTTCCCATATATGATTCTAAGCTCTTTTCTATAGCTAATTTTTCTATTTGTTCTAGGGTTTCTTTCATATTTTGATCTTCTGACATGCTTTGTGCTATCGCAGTAACTTCGGCTAGTTCTTGCTTTATATCGGCTAATTCTTCTAAACATTTTAGCGATTCCCATAAGTAGTCCTGTTCGGATAGTTCGTCAGATAGATTGCTATTTGGGTCTTTATTCATATAAGTAGTTATGATTACGGAGAGAGTCGTTATAGTGGTGTAAAAATATTTACACCTATGCATAAGTATAGTTGGGAGTGAGCTATATGAACAAGACGATGTTTAGAGGGCTACTATTGATATTAATAAGTACTGCCCCGGTATATGCTAGTGAAATAACATGGACCTTTAAGAGTCCTGCGTTTCATTATGGCAACGGGTATAGTACTCATGTTTTAAGTGTCGAACAACTCCAGTTTAACCGGTCAGAAGATCTCCGTAAAAGAGCAGAAAGCGAAGCGGCTCGTATTGAACGTGAACTTAACAGTTCTGTGTTAAGTAAGTTCATTCGAAATATTGAAAGCAGAATCTATGCTCAACTCAGTAAGCAAATGGTAGACAGCATGTTTAATGATGCATGTAGTCAAGCTGAAGACCCTAGTTCTTGCACATCACCTTCAAGTGGTGTTGCTACAGTAGAGGGTGCTACAATTACTTGGGTTAAGGATACAGATGGTACTATTACATTAACTGTAGACGGAACGGATGGTTTCACAGAGATAACTATACCGGGAGCAGGGGAGTTTTTCTTTTAATGAAGCAAGTTATATCAATGTTAGTTCTATCCTCTTTATTAGGAGGATGTTCAGCGTATTATGGATCCGTTAGTAAAGCAATAAATGACACTGGCCCAGCGACAGTTCAGGAGGCACCTGAAAGTTTAAGACTGTCAGCTATACCGCCATTGGATGGGCCAAAAATTACTATTGCTGTATATGGATTTCAAGATAAAACAGGACAACGTAAACCAGCAGATAAAATTGCTAACCTGTCTAGTGCAGTTACCCAAGGCGCAGAAGTCTGGGTAATCAATGCATTAAAGGAAGTTGGCGGAGGCAGTTGGTTTGAAGTTGTTGAGCGAGTTGGTCTGGACAATTTGGTTAAAGAGCGTCAATTAATCAGAAATACCCGCGAAGTGTACGAGAAAGATTTACCCAATGGCCCTACTCCTCTCAAGCCCATGGTCTTTGCAGGCCTAATACTTGAAGGTGGTATAGTAGGTTACGATAGTAATGTTGCAGTTGGTGGTATCGGTGCTCGTTATCTTGGAGTCGGACTTCAAGATGAATATAGAGTAGATACCGTAACTGTAGTAATGCGTTTAGTGTCAGTTAGTACTGGCAAAGTTTTAATGAGTATTGCCACTGAAAAAAGTATAGCCAGCTATAGAGCTGGTGGAGACATTTTCAAGTTTTTAGACTTAGGTACTAAGTTAGTTGAAAGTGAAATAGGATGGTCTATAAACGAACCAGTGAATTATGCCGTAAGATCGGCTGTTGAAGCTGGTGTTGTGGAATTGATTTACGAGGGCGAGAGAAAAGAGTATTGGAAGTTCAAAGATTTCGGTCAGCGAACTTCACCGGAGTAAGAGGTAATAAATGTATAAGTTTTTAACATTAGTAATCGTGTTGCTATGGAGTAACGTGGCCCTTTCGAATGAAATATACATCGAACAAGTAGGTGATTCTCTAGACTTGGATATTACACAAGATGGAACAGATAATGAATTTGGCGACAGTACTGCTGACGCCATACTTACTGGCGATGATATGACATTTGCAATCACGCAAACTGGTAATACAAATAAAATAGACGCAACTATAAAAGGCAATGACTACACAGGTACATGGGTGTTTACGGGCAACAGCAACGAAGTTGATTTAACATGTGCTAAAGCAGGTGGTACAAACTGTGAAGATGTAACAGTGAATATAACAACCACCGGTGATGATAACACTTTTGATATATTCATAGGTGAAAACGCTGACGCAGAAGATCTTACAGCTAGTTTTACAGTTACAGGTGATAACAACATATTCATCAACAATATAGATGGAGAAAGTGTTAATTTAGTTGTTACAATGGACAATAGTGCAAGTAACGTTGCTACTAGTGCCAACAGTGATGAAGGTAATAAAATCACAATAGATGTTGATGGTAACGGAAATGCAAACGGTCATGAAATACTATTAGACATAACCGGAGGTGGCGGAACTGTTGACATTACACAAAGTGGTGTTGGCGATAACAAAGTCGATCTAGATATGACAGGAGAAAGTTTTGACGTCGATATATCACAAACTGACTAGTTCTTTTGTGGTCTTGCTTATGACTTCAGCAGTTGCCTTAGGCTCAGTTGGGGAAATTGGAAAGATCCGCGGTAGTGGCGTACTCGAAAGAGAAGGAAATGTAATTGACGGATCAAATGGTGTTGGAGTTCAAAGTATGGACACAGCCGTTACCGCCAAAGGACAAATGCAGATAGATTTTATCGACGAAACAAGAGTAGATATCACAGAACATAGTAGATTGCTCATTGACGAGTTTGTTTATGATCCAGAATCTGGCAATGGCTCATTAGGCCTAAAAGCAAGTTTAGGAACAATGCGTTATGCATCTGGACAAATAGCAAAAAAGAATAAACAAAATGTAAAAATAAGAACGCCAAGTGCGACCATTGGAGTGAGAGGGACAGATTTTGTTTTAGTTGTTGATGAAGTAGGGAGCACCATGGTAACTCTGTTACCAAGTTGTGATGAGGACGGGTATTGTGTTACAGGAGAAATACAAGTTGATACTGATGTTGGTTATGTAATAATGAATCAAGCATTTCAAACTACAATTACTAGCATCAGTAGTCAACCTCCTACACAGCCTTTGATCTTAGATCTTGATGAAAAAATGATTAACCAATTGCTAATACTACGTAAGAAAAATCCTTACGATGAAGAAGAAATGATGTTACGTAAAAAAGCTCTAGCAATGTATGATTTTTTAGACATTGATTTTTTAGATTTTGATGCACTTGATAGAGATGCATTAACAGAAAGCATAGAAGGTTTATGGGTTACAGCATTAGATGAAACTAACTATATGTTAGCAGACTTACTGTATGATATGTTAGATCAATTAAATGCAATGCTAATGGCATTGTTTAAAGATGAATTAGATTTACAAAATGCATTATTACTTAAACCAGATGAGAACGTATATGGATTTGATCCAGAAACAGGTATACGATTAGATAAAGAAGGTGGCTTTTATATTGTTGAGAGACGAGATAATATAGGCGAAAATTATTTTAAACTAAGATTATATGATGAGTATGGATACTCATTGGATTTAAATCAAAGTGATTGGGAGATGTTCGATTACAGGATTGGCTCGAGTTTTAATAACAACATTAGTATTAAGCAATCCAACTATTAGTTGGGCTAATGAAATCTATGTTCGACAAGTTGGACATGAGGTTGATTTAGACATTGTACAAGATGGTGATAACAATAAAATAAGAAGTTTAAACACCACTAGTGGTGATGCTGTTCTTAGTGGCAATGACAAAACTGTGTCATTAACACAAGAAGGTGACAACAATAGGATTGGCATTTGGTCCAGTGGTAATGATCAAACTATCACAGTTGTGCAAAAAGGCGACAGCAATGTGAGTGCTGTGGACAATCACGGCAATGATAACACTATAAATGTTGATATAGAAGGCGATAGTAATGTAACACATACTGAAATAGGCAATGGTGGCGACGAAGATAACACTTTAAATGTTACTGTACATGGCGACAGTAACAATGTATATACAGAAGTATTAAATGGTGATGACAATGCTATAAACGTACAAATACGAGGGCAAGATAATAATATTAATAGAGTTATAGTAAATGGTAACGACAATGAAGTTACAGCCTGGCAAGGTAGACATGAAAATGGTAGTATAGATGCAAATGAAACAGGCGATAATGATGTGTACTGGATTGTAACAGGAAACAACAACGAACTAGAAAGTTATCAAACAGATGATAACAACAATGGTGGGCAACATATAGCAAACTATATTACCGGTGATGATAATGTAGTTAACCATACACAACGTGGATCGGGTGATCATAAAGGCTACATTGAAATAGGTGGCGATGGCAATAATGTAACATTGTTGCAACGAGGCAATGGTGCTCTTCAAAATATGTTTGCTGATATTGTATTAGACGATGGACATACACTTGATATAACACAACGCCATGCGGCTCATACTACAAATATAGATTTTACAAACGGTGGTGGTGCATATAATTTAACTTTAAGTCAAATGTCTAGCACAACTCAAACATATAACATGACAGGAACTTGCACTAATGCAAACGGCTGTGCATTAACAGTTAATCAAAACTAAGTAAATTTATGAAGGTATTAACACACTGGTCCCTAGCATTTATAACAGCATTTGCTATGTTGTTTATACATTATGATAATGGGACTATAGTAGAAACAGCAAGACTCAAAGGCTTTGATTTCCTACAGCAACAGGATCCGCCAGTTGCTTCACAGGACATAGGCATAATAACGATTGATGAAGCCTCACTAGAAAAATATGGCCAGTGGCCTTGGAAAAGAGATGTACTTGCCGAAATAATTTGGCAACTACGTGAAACAGGAGCAGGTATAATTGTATTACCTATTCTGTTCAGTGAATATGATAGACTTGCAGGAGATCAAGCTCTGCTTGAAGCACTAGCAGGTAATGGAGTCGTTATAGGACAAAATGGAAGTTTTAAAGCTGATAAAAATGGTGTACCACGTGGCGTAGCAAAAATAGGCGATCCGTTGCCGTTTTTGTTTGAATGGACAGGCATGTTAGGACCTATACCAGAGTTTGGAGAAAATGCTGACGGGGTCGGTGTGCTTAATACAGTACCAGAAATAGATGGTGTAGTTAGACGTTTACCAATGTTAATGCGAGTAGGAGATGATGTATATCCTGCAATAGCAATAGAATTAATTCGTGTTGCAGTTGGTGAACCAAGTTATCAAGTTAAAAGTAATGCAGGTGGTATTGATAAAATGCGTGTGCCTGGTTATCCTATTATTCAAACTGATTCAAATGCTAGAATATGGCTACGTTGGAATAAAAAGTTTCCAGAAATAAGTGCAAGTGAACCAGAACGCTTTACAGAGTTTACTGGCAAAACTGTTATAATAGGTGTTACAGCAGATGGCATTGCTGGAGTTATTGCTAGTCCTAAAGGTGGGCAATTTAACTACATGCCAAGTGCCGTAGCAATACAAAATATACTGGACGGTGATACTATATCTCGCCCATATTGGGCGTTTTTAACGGAACTTGGTACTACATTTAGTGTCGGTTTTCTTCTCGTTATGCTTGGACGCTTTGCTCCGTATTGGTTGGCAGGTTTTAGTATAATTTTATTTGCAGGTGGTGTAGGATACGCAAGTTGGTACGCATGGGTTAACTATTTGTACCTATTAGATGCTACAATGCCACTTGCTACAATACTAATTGTAGGCTTACATGCTATATTTTTAAGATTTGTATTAGAATTTTTTGAAAAACAAAAGATCAAAAAACAGTTTGCCGGATACGCAAGTCCAACAGTTGTGCGTATACTACAAGAAAATCCTGCACTTATTAAAGATGGTATGAAACGTGAAGTTAGCATTTGCTTTAGTGACTTACGTGGCTTTACTCCATTAGGTGAAAGTTTTGGAGATGATGTAAAAGGATTAACAAATATTATGAATGGCTATATGGATGCAATTACGCAACCTGTATTAGATATGAATGGTATGATTATAAAATACATAGGTGATGCAAGTATGCATGTACACAATGCTCCAATTGACGATCCAGAGCATCCTAAGTCCGCAGTTAAATGTGGATTAGATATGTTAAAAGCAGTGGAGAAATTTAATGAAAAACTTGAGAAGGATGGCAGACCTCGTGTTGGCATGGGGGCTGGCATTAATACTGGGCTTGGTTATTTGGGAGAAATGGGTAGCACACAAAGACACTCATATGACGTCCTCGGAGACTCCGTTAGTACAGCCGCACGAATAGAAAGTAAATGTAAAGAGTATGGGTGTGTACTATTAGTTGGTGAAAACACATACGAAAAAACTAAAGATGATTTCTTTTATCTTAAAGTAGATGATTTAGCAGTTAAAGGTAAAACAGTTGGTATCGGAATATGGACAGTATTAGATGATACTAAGCCGGCTTGGAGAACAAGTCAAAAGTATCATATACAAATGCATGAATTATACAGACAACAAAAGTTTGATGAAGCAATTAAATTATGTGATCAACTGCATAGTAACTTTGATGGCAAAATGGAAGGCTATTATGACATGTGGAAAGAACGTTGTGAGTATATGAAAACTCAGCCGTTGCCAAAAAATTGGAACGGAGTGTTTATAGCTACAACAAAATAGTTAGCTGATTGCACAACCAACATAAGCACCTAACAGAGCACTAACTACAACTATTATACCTACTTCGGTAGTTGTCCAGCTATATCCCGGGTTGCTAAGGTTATAATAATGCCTTAACTGTTCAAGGTCTGTCATTTCGCTTAGTGGTTTTTGATTTTTTGATCTGTTCAATATCATCTAAGTCTATATCCAATTTGTTACCAGTCATACGTTCATACTGTTCCTTGTACTCAAGAACCATGTTTAATTTTTGTGTTAATCTTATCATGTCATTATCTAACATTCTAACACGATCAACTAGAGCAATTAAATCACCCATAGCAGAGTTAATTACAGGTCTTACTACAGTTGTTGCCCAAACCCAAATATAATATATAAAATATCCAAGTCCTAGAACAGCAACTATAGGAAACCCAAAATCACTTATTAATTTTGCAACGTCTGACATTACTTACTACCTATGTAACCTGCAATTACACCAATCATTCCTGTTAATGACATTTTCATAAGTGTAATAACACTTTCATCAACTGGTCTGTTTTCCTGCAGAGCAACATAGTAGTCGCCTATTATTATAACGCCTAATAACATTAATACTCCCATAGTGAGCATAATTATTACTAGGTCTTTAAGATTTTTTATCATTTACGTTCTGCTTTATTAACCAACCATCTTCATTAACCTTGAATATATCTCCAGGTTTATAAAGTACGTTTTCTTTTTGTTTATCTGTACCGTCTTCGGCCCAGCCCATTACTTCTCCGGGCCAATCACCTTTAACAGTAAAATTTGGTCCGGCTTGATCTATAGCATAGTCTACCCACAACATGGTTTTCTCCTCAGTCTTTCCGTGCATCGTCTTTGCCTTCATTCGCGGCAATACGGTCAACATTAGGACGAATACCAAGTGCGACACTCATTAATGCATCAACTTTAACCAAATCATTATTCATAGTTTGTACACGATTGTCCAAACTTTTAATAATTCCAGCTAAAGTTGTAACACTACCTGTTACGCCGTCTAGTATAAATTTAATTGTCAGAAATACTAGATAACTGGCCGCGATTGCACCAGCTATCGGAAACCCTACTTCCGAGATCAGACTAATTACGTCCATCTGCCTCCCTCTCGTAGATATTTATTTTAAAACAGATTTAATTAAGTTGTCTAATTCTATATCAGGGGGATTTAAGTCCATATATTGCTTATATAGATCGTTAAAGTTAGTAGGAGGTTCTACTAAAGTAGAAATCATGTGTTTGCATCGAGTTATATCTTGTATATCTTCAATACTCCATACAATATCAAATCCACATTGTTTGTATAATTCAGATAGGTCATCACCTCTGGCTTTATTCTTTCGATTTATAATAAGAGACATTTCTTGCATATTATCAGTAATATTATTTCGTGCTATTGACCTGTCTGTTATATAGCCTTCTTTTATAAAAAATCTACTAGGATTAATCATCTTATCTAGATACAATGTGTGACCTACTAATATGAGCTTTTTATCATTGTGATTTGCATTAAACCATTCTTTAAGATCTTTAGTCCATTGTACATAACTCTCAGGCATTAAGTTAAAGAATACACATTTAGTACCATTTAAATTTTCTTCTTTCCAATGGTTAAACAATTTTTCAAAAAACTCTGTAGGAAATGAATCTGATGCTCTTTCTTTATGTTTATATTCTAGAAGACAGTTCATTGGTAAATTCCAATGAGATTCTATAGGTTCCCATCCTTCACCAAAACTACTATCGTAATGTGTCCAGTCATCTTCTAGCTGTTCATATCCATGATCCATTTCAGGACTATGATTTATTAACCAAGGTACAAACTCACTGAGTTGATGACCAGGACAGATGTATATTATTATTTTTTGAGCTTGTTGCATACAAATTCTTTGCCTGTTGGGCCTGTGATGGCTATGTATGGCACACTAGTATCTGGAGCTCTGCACCCCATAATGTTCCATTCGTAGCCATCAGCTATTTGTGAATTTGCAGTTTCAATAAACTCTTTGTTGTCAACAATCCATGCTAAAGAGCTAACACCAAGTAAGAATCCTAAAAACATATATTTTCCTTTCTACTGATTTACTATTAGTTATCAAGCTGGCACAGGTGGTAGGATTCGAACCTACTCAGCTTACGCACTGGTTTTGGAGACCAGCATACCTCTCCATCTGTATCGCACCTGCATATATGGCGACTACGGCACGACTCGAACGTGCGACCTACGGTTTAGAAGACCGTTGCTCTAATCCAACTGAGCTACGTAGCCTATTAATCTATTTCGGGGAATAAACTGCGAACATGTTGTCCTATTCTTTCAACTGCACCATTCTTATAGTTTTCTGCTACAGTTTCAAAAGGATCATCAATACCCCAAAGTCGCAGAGTTTCTTTTGCCAACAGAAATATCTGTCTTTTATTTAAACTCCGTATCTTTGCTTCAGGATTTTCGTTGTTCATAACGTCCGGGTGTCTTAATGCGTAGTAAGTTATACTTCTACTATCTACCGGGACTTCAACTTTTGCCATGATGCGTTTAACACCATCATCACATATTGTACTTCTCATAATATTTTACCTTTGCCATAATGTTTTTGCCTTTATGCTTGATTTACATAATACTAATATACGACAAGTAAGATGCTTTGTCAAGACTTTTTGCCAAGATTTTTTACTTTTATTTCATTTTAGCCATTGCTTTGTCGATTGCGTCTCGCAATTCTCTATCTGCCACTTCTGTTTCAGTTTCTATTGTTGTTTTTGCCTTTGGTGCCATTTTTGCCCTTAATTTTGCCATTTCATCTGCGTGTTCTTGTGTGCTTCTTTCTGGAGCCTTTTTAACTTCTGGTTCGTATATTGGTTTATCTGTATAGCCTATCTTTTGTTTTAATAAACTTATTCTTCGTCGAATATTTTCTACTCTTGATTCCATATCGTACAACGATTCAAATGTTTTTCCTAACACCTCAATTTCATCGTATTGTGCCTGCATAGTGTATTTATCGCTATTAGAATGATATATTGCCAGAAACTGTGCTAGTTAAAGGTCTGTGTGCTGAGAATGGAAAGTATGCTATTCTATTAGGACCATTCATTAATCCAAAGTTGTTACCAAAGAATGTAGCAGGATCATTTTCGTTAGTGCTTCCTTGATTCATTAATCCAGTTTTTGCATTGTTTTGAAACCATGCTCTAACCTGTGCAGGTGTCATACCAGGATTTGCTTGTAATAGTAAACAAGCCATTCCAGAAATTTGAGGTGTTGACATACTCGTACCAGAGTTGTTGTAATAATAAGTGCTTGAATCTATTCCTGCACTAACAATGTTAGATCCAGCGGCCCATAAATCAACACGTGGGCCTTTATCACTTGATCCAGCAGTATATTCACCGTTTTGTGATCCAACTCCTGCATAAGGCCCATAATAGTCATCATCTAAGTTTCCTACTACAATAGTATCAGGACCAAGGTTTCCAGCACCTCTATTATAATAATTAGGTGATCCTGCTGAGATACCTCCACTGGATACACTACGGGTTATATAATTGTTGTAATCTATATCTGTTGAATAGCAAAGTTTTTGATATTGATTGCCGGCACTTTTACAGTATATCACACCTTCGTCTTGCATTTCTTCTACTTCTGCTTGGAGGCTGTATATGGCACAATTAAATCTGTCGCTACTATCTCCTATTATGCCATAGTCTGAGTTTTTAGCTGTTGTGCCTGTACTACTACCTCTAAACACAATGTCTGTAATACTAGTAAAGTATGATTTATATCCCCAACTTGCACTTACTACAGTTGGCCTTTTAACACCTGTAACAGGATCCGGGGTCTTAGCTTTGTGAAATTCTTTGACGGTATCAAACCAATAAGATTGACCTAATCTGCCAAGATCTTGGAAATATATAGTTGCATTTGTGGCCCAACCTATATCTTTACCAACGGCAGTACCACAACAATGTGAAGCATGATCTCCATCCCATGCAGTTGTATAAATCATAGTGCCTGCTCCACTACAGTTGGGCAGAGTGTTCCATTGAAATTGTTGCAGTCTACTGGATCCGTTTGCATCATTTAGCATTTCATGGTCAGGTCTTGGTATATCACCTTCTTGGTGTACGTAGTCTACACCTGTGCCATCTAAATGGCCTGTAAAATTTGTAGAATTTCTAGTATCTGCATGATTAGTACCCCAGCCATTTGTTTCTTCTATATGTCTAAGTAAACCCCAGTTATTTCTACTAGTTGATGTGCTATCTCTAGCCCAACTTGTACGTGGATTAACTTCATAATCTAAAAAATCATCTGACCATTCAAATGGATGTTCGATATCGCCTATTCTATTGTCTGCTCTAAGTTTTGCAACTTCTTCTGGTGTGAGTGCCATTTCTACAATACGTTTACTACTTTTTCTTTCGTCGACAAATTGCACTTGCCTATCAGGTATAACATTTGAATCCACAGAAGCATCTGATGTAGTATCACGAGTAAGCTCATCTACCATCTGTTCTTTGTCAACACCTTTTTTTAATGCTATTTTGTAATGTGCTTCACTCATTTTCTTTCCTATTAAACTATATTAATTACAGCACCCATATTACTATGAGCTGTGCATTGATAATACAATGTTAAATCTGTTGGATTCATTGGAACTTTGAATATTATTGTGCCACTGTCAGTGGTATTGTTTGTAATACCTTGTGTAATGGCACTTCCTCCATTTCCATCTCTTATTTCTAATGGATGACCACTGGCATCGATTATAAAATAATAGGTTTCACCTCTACGCAGAGTCAAGCCTGGGTCATCTTCTGCTGTAGGGAACCAATGTGAATCTGGATCATTGAATGTATAATGATTGGGTTGATTTGGTGCAGTTATTTGAAACACATTTCTAGCACCTACTTTTGCAGAAGCAAAGGTACCTGCTGGCCCATCTGATTTTAATTTTACATTGCCAGGAAATTCAACTCTACCATTATCAATATGGTTTGTAGTGGCCTGTTCGCCGCCATAAAAAACTGTTTTATGATATCCGTGAACATTGTATTTTTTCAAGTTTATTTCAAATGTACCTCTATCACTAAAGCCACGAACTGCTCTCAAAAAAGTCTGTACTTGAGTAGCTCCAGAATCTGTGCCTGGATGTAGTGCTATAGCTACGGCTGTGCCGTTAGATGTTGCTGTAGTATTCCAAACCTGGTGACAATCTTCTAGTAATAAAGTATCAGTATCAGTTGTTGGTGGTTTGTTGATAATTAATTCACCTGCGTTAGGATCATCAAACTGCATATAAACATTGCCTGTGCCATTAGGCTTAATTTCTATATCGCCATTTGATGCTGAAACAATATCGTTGCCGTTTACATCCAAGTTGCCACCTAGTTGTGGTGTTGTATCAGATACAACATCTGATATGCCGCTACTTGCTATCATGTTTGCCCAAGCACCATTTTCATATACTTGAAATTTATTATCTGTAGTATTATAAATTACTTCGCCATTGGCGGCTGTTAATGCATTTCTATTTGTAGTTGTTAAGTTACCTACTCTAAACCCTCCACCACCGGAGTTTTGTTGAATAACAACACTACTACCAACTGATAAGTTTATTGCACTACTGCTTGTCAATGTAGGTGTTCCAGCGGCGGTACTTGTTATTGAACCAACTGTTAATACATCAGTTGTTTTATTATATGTCATACCTGCATCACCAGATAATGTTCCACCATCATTAAATTGTACGTATGTATCTGATCCGCCTGGAGCATTTGCGGCCACTGTAATAGTTTTAGTACCGCCTGTACCAGTAGCAGTTATGTTACTACCAACAAAATTTAAAGTGTCTGCATCAGTGGCCAATGATACGCCTTCTTCTTGTACAGTTAATGCACTACCTCCACCTGATTGAGCTACCCATGCATAATCTGAACCACTCCAACTTAGTACATATCCACTAGTTGGATTGCTTTGATTAAGATGTGCATCAACATCTGAATTTGCATACATTGTTGGAGCACCCGAAAGTGATCCATATGCACCATCAAATGCATCTGTAATTCCGTAACCTGCTATTGTAGTTGGTTTTCCTGTTAATGAAGCAAATGATTGTGCCGGTACACTTGTTAAGTATCCTGCACTTGAATGATTGCCCCAACCGTATGCTGTAATAAATTGTCCAAGATTAGTATCTGTTAATACATTTGTGCCCATGTCAATTGTATTGCTATTTGCATCTAATGTTCCACCAAGTTGTGGTGAAGTGTCTTCTACAATATTAGAAAGTGAGCCACCTCCTGCTGATGATGTTATTGTGAGTGTGTCAGTGGCTTGATCAGTTGTTAGTGTTATACCTGCGCCTGCGGCCAAAGTAAGTGTATCTGTTGTACTATCTGCAACGATATCATTCTGCCCTGCTACTGCTACAGTTGAAAATAGATTTTGTGTACCACCACTGCCTGATGATGCAAGTGTAATTGTGTCTGTGCCAGCATCTGTGGTAAGAGTCATATTAGTACCAGCAACCAAAGTAAGTGTGTCTGATGTGGTATCAGCTTCTACATTTGACTGACCAGCAACAGCAATAGTTTTAAATATATTCTGTGGAACTTGTATCGCATCTACACGAATTTTGTTCGTACCATCATCATACTCAACTTTGTTTGCAAATTGTGAAAGTTCTTTTCCCTTGCTCAAATCAATCTCCTACGCTTGTGACTCTGACCAACTTATACGTCCTGATATAATAAATGGATTCGATCCTGTAACTGTGGATGGATCCTCGTTTAATGTTGCAACCACTGTTAACACATCTGGTCCATCTGGATAAACATTATCTCCACCCAGTATTGCATTTCCTAGTGTTGCAATATCGCCTAATGCTGTAGTTGTTAATACCGGAGTACGATTGGTGGTACCTGTACCACCTTGTGCTTCAAAGTTAAACACAGAAGCACCACCTGTAATTGTATCAACGTTTTCATGTGTAATAAGTTGGCTTAAACTTGGATTTGTAACTCTAGCCCATGCATTACTGCTAAGTTCACCATTTAGTACTAATTTCACAGTACATGCGTGTGTAGAAGTAATGTTAACATTATCTAAGATTAATTGCATTCTATTAATAATTTCTCTTTCGCCTAAAAATCCTGGAGCACTTGTATCCACACTTGGTGCAAGTCTAATACTAATAACTGGTAAGTCTTTACTCACAGCAATCTCTCCGCCAGATGCGGCACCAATTGTGTACGTTGAATCACTACCTGCTGTTCCTGTTGGTGCTGAATTTATAACAAGTAGATTTCTATACGACGCGGAGTTCCAATCGTATTGACTTGTTCTAGCATATACGTTAGGTTGATAAGGCTGAACAGGACTAATCTGTGAAGAGGATGGATTTGCCGATTTTGCAGTTGCCGAGACATCTGCACCTCCAATAGCCAATCCTGAACTAACAGAGTTTAAATCACTTGATGCTGAAGCAAGTAAAAGTGCAGGTCCTAATCTACGATATCTATTATTCGAATAAACCCAATACTCACCTGTAATCTCTGCCCTAGCCTGAACACTTAACTGACTCACACCAGTTAGTGTTAAATTTTTTGATGGAGCACTAAAGATATATGCTTTATCAGAATCAAATCTACCATCCATAATAACAGATGTACCCCAGTGAGCCAATGCTGGAACATAAGTTGGTTGTCCAATATTTTCAATTTCGTATCTTGCAGGAACGTTACCTGATCTCATATATGCTTCAGTTTTGTAGTTACCATGTGCATAACTGTGTACATATTTTACATTACCATTTTGATCTTTAAATCCATAACGTACTTTACCAGCACCATACCATGAATAATCTATGTAAGCCATTTGTATTTTATATTTGTCAAAAACAAAACCACTAGGACCAGTGCCATCTGCTGGATCAATGCTCCAGTTTTCCTGTGCAGTTTTTGTATCTTCTGTAATTGTTATAACAACCTTTTCTGCTGTGGCACCTCTGTAACTAGGAGTAATATACATTAATGTATTACTAGCAATTTTTGTTACTTTATATGATTGTCCTTTTATTACAATCATATCATCGGTATTAAGTTGAGATAGCCATTTGGTATTTGTTCCTGTTATATTTCCTGCCCTAAATTGAACATTAGCATAACCACTTATTTGTCTAATACTACTACGTCTACAACAATGTAATTTTTCACCATCAAATTCAAAATACAATCCATTTTGATCATCAAACAATCCACATTTAAGATTACTGTTAGTCCATTGTTTTACATGATATTCTACAATACCTGTTGCTTCAGCATCACTTGGTGTACCTGGTAACTCAACTGTGAAAGTAAAGTTATCTGTAATACTTGCAACCTGGAGATCTCCATTCCACAAATTTGCTTTGTTATTGGCAGAATCTGTAACTGTAGTAACTGTGAATCCCATTCCGCTATGAGCTGTACAATATGTATATAGAGTTGGAGCACCTATAGGTACAACAATTTCTGTGTATGAACCTGAAGTTCCAGGTGTGCCTGCTACAGTTACTCCTGTGGTGTATGCAACACCACCACCATGTGTTCCATCTGCTGTGATTGAAAATCTTAAAGGATGACCATTGTTACTATTTTCTTCTTGTCTAAATCTATAAGTCCTGCCTTCTTTTAGTTCATATGTAGTTAATACTTCGCCTTCAATATAATATTTGTTGACGCCATCAACAGAACCTACTGTAATATCTATATTAGTTGTACCAATAGTATCTTGACTTGTATTTGTAGAACCACTAGTGGCAATAGTTAAATCTGCAGACAATCTATGCGGAAATCTAGTTGTAATAGTTCCTGTTGTACCACTTCTTGTAAACGAATCAATCTGAGATGTTGGTGAAAAGTTTACAGCAAATGAAACCTGTATACCTTTACCTGATTGATATCTAAAATACTTACGTGTTTGACGTATCATTGTACTATCTGGATTTGTACTTGGTATTAATTCAACACCACCATCATATGGTCTGTGCAATGCAAAACCATCTGGTCTTAAAAGTAAACTTGTGTTTTGTAAATAATTTACATTAGTTTGAGCAGTACTTGGTAAAGCAGTTGTAAATGTCATTTGAGTATTACTGTTTACATAATCTATAGTTCTTTCAATAATACTACCAGAAGTAGAATATCTAGTTACGGTTGCATTTGTGCCTGCATCTGTAGTAAAATGTTTATTACTATCAGCTACTGCATCAGTTCTAGTAAGGTGTACTGAAAACGTATTAGCATCAACATTTCTTGCAAAATAAATGTTAGTTGATGCAAACCCTGCAGGTGTAACATCGCCGCCAAATTTTATCATATCACCAGTTACTATTGTATGTCCTGTTGCTGTAAAAACATCTGTAGAAGTATTAGTAGCTGATATAGTAGTTGTTGTTTCTGTACCAGGTTCGTTAATAAAAAATGTATCACCTTTACTATAGTAACTTAAAAAGTTAGTATCTTCGCCAGTTATCTGAAGAGCATCAGCTGTAAATGTTATGGTACCTGTACCATTAAATGAACCAACAATAGTAGTTGGTTGTAATGTAATTGTTCCAGTTTGGTATACACTTGTGGCGGCAGTTTCAGTTAGTGAAATTATTGAAGGTGTTTCTAATATTGCATTTGCTTCTGTTGTAGCAAATTGAAGGAAATCTTTATTTTTTCTAACTGCATAATATGTTGATGTACTGGTAAGTCCGGTGATATTTACCGAACCCGATGTTGTATATACAACAGCATCACCACTAATAAATCCATGGTCTGGAAGATATAAAGCATCAAATTCAGCAACAAACGATTCTTGACAGGTTGTTTCTTTTGTTCTTGCTTCGATCTTTCCTCCTGCAGAAAATGTAAAACTATTTTGATCTG
>CEUA01025761.1_pt1 | contig 28580 bp, 30 predicted proteins | sample 361541 | NCBI WGS metagenome assembly CEUA01 (sample SAMEA2623079, study PRJEB7988) | marine metagenome | isolation source: saline water (ENVO:00002010), including
CTTCCATTAAATGAAGTAGTATTTGATTTTTATGATAGGTTAAAATCTTTAAGCTCAGGTTATGCAAGCTTTGACTATGAAATTATAGATCATAGAGAAGGAGATTTAGTTAAGTTAGGAATATTAGTAAATAATGAACCAGTTGATGCACTTTCGATGATGATACATAAAGATTTTGCACAATCCAGAGGCAGAGAGGTTTGTGAAAAATTAAAAGACTTAATACCTAGACATAACTTTATGATCCCAGTTCAAGCTGCTATCGGCGGCAAAATTATTGCTAGAGAAACAATCAAAGGATTCAAGAAAGATGTCCTAACAAAAATTCATGGTGGTGGGGCTCGAGATCGAAAAAGAAAACTTTTAGATAAACAGAAAAAGGGAAAAGTGAGATCAAAACAATTTGGTAGAGTAGAGATACCACAAGAAGCTTTTATTGGTGTACTTAAAATTAAAAAAGAATAATAATGAGAAAAGTTAATTGGGGAATTATAGGCCTAGGTAATATAGCCTTAAAATTTGCTAGTGGTTTTAAAAATATTAATAACGCTACATTAAAAAGTATTTCAAGCAAAAATGATGAAAAACTGAATACTTTTAAAAAAGATTTTAAAATTGAAGATAGTTTTTGTTATAATAGTTATGAAGAACTAATTAAAAATAAAGATATTGATATAATTTATATAGCTTTACCCCACTCACTTCACTATGAGTGGATTTTAAAATGCATTGAAGGAAACAAGAAAATTTTAGTAGAAAAACCTGCAACTATTAACCTTCAACAAATAGAAAAAGTAAAGGATTTAGTTTTAGAAAAAAAAATTTTTTTCGCTGAAGGTTTTATGTATAGGTACCATCCCCAAATAATAAAAGTAATAGATTTGATAAAAAATTCTACAATAGGGAACTTAGTATCTATGAAATCTTACTTTGGTATGAATATTTTAGAAAAAAAAAATATATTTGGTTTTAGAAAAAAGAAAAATATTAATAAAAAAAGTAGACTTTTTAATAAGGATTTAGGAGGAGGGGTAATATTAGATCTTGGTTGCTACCCAGTTTCATTTAGTCTTTTAATTCAATCATTAATATCAAAAAAAATTGATAATATACAAATATTAAATAAAAAAAAAGAATTTACCGATACAGGTGTGGATATAGACTCTTATGCAGATATAATTTTCAATGACAAATTCATTGTCAATATTGGAGCATCTTTTAAGAAAAACTTAGGTAAAAAAACTGAAATTGTTGGAGATAGAGGAAAATTGATCATTGAAGACTCTTGGCATGGAAATCCAGCTAAAATAAATATTTCTGGAGAAAATAATTACAGTTTACATGTAGACGCGAAAGAAAATATCTTTTCACATGAAATAGAATTTATTAGTGAGTGTATTTTAGAAAAAAATAATTCACCAAAATATCCTGGAATGACAATTCATGATACTTTACAGAATATTAAAATTTTAGATGAATGGTTAAATTAAATGAAAAAAAATAAAATTTTTGACTGTATTACATTCTTTGATAATAATTTCATGTTTGAACTAAGATATAATGTTCTTAAAGATTATGTAGATTATTTTGTTATTTGTGAGTCGAAATATGATCACAGAGGAAGACCAAAAAAGATAAATTTTATTCAAAAGAATAATTACGACCTAGATAAAGTTAAACATGTAATTATGGAAAATCCTTTCCCTAAAAATACAGGTATATGGGAAAATCAAGCAATTCAGAGAGAATTTTTGCTTAGCAGCACTGAATTTGCGGATCCTGATGACTATATTTTCTTTTCTGATCCAGATGAAATTCCAAGACCCGAAATATTAATTAATTTTGAATTAAAAAAAAAATACGGGATATTTATGCAAAAATGCTTCAATTATAAATTTAACTTATACAATAAATATGAGAGTCCTTGGGAAGGGAGTCGTGTATGCAAAAAAAAAGATTTAAAATCAATAGATTTTATGAGACAGAAAATTAAATCTAAAAATTTGAAATATAGTTTTTTTAGATTTGATAAAGAAAAAAATATTCAGCTTTTTGATAATGCTGGATGGCATTTTAACAATGTTTTAACTCCAAAAGAAATTTCATTAAAATTAAAAACATTTGCACACTCAGAGTTTGCATCAAATGAGTTTTCTTCTGAAGAGAAAATAGAGGAAAAAATTAATAAAAAAGTTGATTTATATAATCGTGATCACAAATATGAAGTTGTAGAAGTTGATAGTACCTATCCAAAGTATTTTTTAAAAAATCTAGAAAAATATAGAAAATTTATAATTTAAATTAAGGTTTTAATTTCCTTTTCTAAATTTTTTATATTTATCAAAAGATCACCATCATCATGATTACTAATTTCTTCTTCTAAAATTAATTTATATTTTAGTTTATTATATTGACTAATTTTTTTGAATATTTCATTTGGGTTTGGTTTATTTCTTATTTCAATTACTTTTGTTTTTTTTTTACAAAAAGCTAAATTAGTTAAACCTGCCCCATGTACTCCAACAACAATAGATGCTTTGTTAAAAAAATTAATTTGGTCAATTAAATTTAAATTTGAAAGCTTTAATATTTCAAAATTGTATTTTTTTAACAGAGAAATTGTCTCTTTATTATTTATTATCTTACAATGGGTACTAATAGAATCTGAACGATCAATAAAAATTCTTACTTTATTTTTTTTTATATTTTTATTTTTAACAAAAATTTTCTTAAGCCAATTTATTGACCATTGTGGTTGATTTTTTTGAGCATTTAAAATGTAATCTCCATTTTTATATACATGATGTGATATTGCTATTATTTTTTCTGCTTTAATGTGTTTGTATTTATTGGCATTGATTATTTTATTTTCAGGAATCTTAAGTTTAGATAAACTTTCTTTTTGAAATTCTAAATTATTTTGTACATAAAAATAATCAATTTCTTTTAATTTAAAATTTTTTAAACAAATTTTAATTTTTGGCAAAACATCAAGCATCCAATGACAATAGTTTTTGTTACTTATTGATCCTTGATTTAAAACTAAAACATTGCCTTTAAAATTTTTTATAAACTTAGGAGTACCTTGTTTTACCACAGAGTTATATTTTGCTGGCTTAATTAAACTATCTACTTGTTGAAATGATGCTTGATTTAAAATGTTATTTTTATTTATAACTGCAATGTTTTCAACATTATCAGAAAAAACTCTTCCATTTTCAATTTCAAATATTTGGTAGCTTTTAATTTTTGAAGAATTAGGTTTTAGACTGTTTATTTTGGTAATCTTCACATTTTTATTAAGGCTATTATTTGATTGAATTGATACTTTTCCATAAATAATAAAAAAATACTTTCTTATTATAAATCTAAAAAATTTTTTAAACATTTTTCTCTTGTTTTGAGATATCAAAAAAGGTCCAATTCCACATAATTGGATTTGAATATTTTTTAAACCAAAATGATGCATATCTTTCAGCTAAATAAGCATATAATCTCTCTTTATCGTAACCAGTTAGTTGATCAAAACCAAACAAATTTTCACATTTAAATAACCACTCAAATGAATCAGAGAACCATTGATCGAGTATCTTTTTTTTAGATATGAACATAATGTGTGGATTAAAGAAATTATTATTATTTATATAATTTAAAAAATCATTCCTATCATCTTCTTTTAAAAGCTCAGATGCTTTTTCTAAAAGACCATACCCATGATGCATATCAAAATGAAGTTTGATGTTTCTTTTAATTATACTTGAAGGATTATAAATCAGATTTCTCCAACCTCTCTTAACTATTTTCATAAATTTGGGTCTTCCCAGGTATATTGGTTTGCATATTACAGAATTATGATTTGTCCAGTCCTTAGGAACTTCTTTTAATAAATTTTCATTTAATTCTTTTGAATTTTTTATTTCTTTATCTATTTCATTATTTTTTAACCAAAATCTTCTCTTTTGACAAAATCCAATCCAAGTATCGTTATTTAAATTATTTAATTTATTTTTCCAAAACCAGTAATGAAATGTAAGTTCAGAATAATGCTTTTCTTTTTTTTGTATATTTTTTCCATTCGTACAATTTATATATTTATTAGAAAAAGTTTTATCTCCCACACCAACAAGGTTATAATTAAGTTTTTCTAGAAAAGGAGACTCTAAATTTGTTATACAGTATATAGATAATTTTTCTTCCACAATTTTAAGTTAAGACTTTTTATAAATAATCCTATTAAGTTTCTTTAGATTCATAAAAGAATTGAGAGGAAAGTTTTTACCCAATTTTTTTTTAGCACTTATTTTTTTAACATTTGAATTATATTTTTTTGCAAAATCGTATACCGTTCTGGTTGGGCCACCTAAATTAATTATTCCATTTTTATTCAATATTTTTTTCAAAATATTTGCTACCTCATCGTGAAAAATAAAGTTAGTTTTAAAATCACCAAATGCCTCTTTATGGATGAATGGCCTTTCTGCCATACAGACTCTTAGTATAAGTGAATTTTTATATAGTTGTACGGCACTTTCACCACCCAATTTTGACCAAGCATAATTGTTTATAGGCAACAAAGGACTTTCTTCAACATAATTTCCCTTAGTACTAGGGTAAACATAATTAGTGGAAAAATATATTAATTTTATTTTTAACTCACTACAAATTTTTACAATATTTGCAGTTCCAATAATATTTAAATCAATAGATTTAGAAATGTTTTTATCATGAATATTCATTGGTCTTGATAAAGCAGCTAAATGAATTAAAATTTTTGGTTTTTTGGAAGTAAGATATTTTTTGATAGATTTAGTGCTTAAAATATTTAGCTGATTTTTGCTTGGAAAATAAGATTTTTTAAAAAAAGTATTTTTTTTAAGAACTTTACCAAATCTTCCTGAGCCGCCTGTAACTACTATTTTTTTCATTTAAATTTTAATATGCGCAAACCATTGTTTTTTTTTTATAAAATTCTTTTCTTTTTTGAATATTTCTTTTTTATGGTTCCATCCCAACAAAAAAACAAAATCAGGTTTATTTTTTTTAAAATAGGACATACTTTTTATTGGTATATGTTTTCCTGGCGAAAATTTGTCAATTTTCTCTTTTGTTGTATCACATATATAATCAATTTTTTCTGGTCCTATTTTGCAATAATTAAGTATTGTTGTACTTTTAGATGTTGCTGCATATCCGCATATACTTTTTCCAGATTTTTTAATTGAATTTATTTTTTCATTAAGTTTTTTTTTTGAAATTTCACATTTTTTTTTAAAGTTTATACAAGATTGTAAATTATCTAAGTTCATTTTTTTTTCATAATCTAAAATTTTAATTAAATTTTTACTTTCTATTTTTTTTCTTGATATAATGTATCTCATTGATCCACCGTGAGTTTTTTGTGGAATTGCATTTATGAGATTTAAATCAAAGAGTTTAAATATTTTTTTAATAGAAGTGCAAGAAAACATATATATATGTTCGTCATAAATTTGATCGTAGGAGGTTTTTTCAAACATAGAGCCCATATAAGGTTCTTCGAAGATAAATTCACCATTTTTTGATAAAAGAATATCAATAGTTTTGATTAATTCTTTTAGCTTTGGAATATGACAAATAACGTTAGCTCCACATATTATATTTGTGTTATGTTTGTAGTTTTTAATTGATTTAATAATATCTCTATTAAAAAATTTATTAATTGAATTAATCCCATTTGATCTTGCAATATCAGAAACATTCTTTGAAGGTTCCACACCAATAACATCAAATTTCTTTTTATCGAAATTAGATAAAAAAGTTCCATCATTTGATCCAATTTCGATTAATTTTGATCCATTTGAAATCTTTTTTTTTATATAATTTGAATAATTTTTGAAATGTATTTTCATAAAATTTGAGCTTCCAGTAAAAAAAGGATATTTTTTATTAAACATTTGAGGTGGACTCGGATGATCATTTATTTGAAATAAGGATAGTTTATTTGAAAAACCTATTTCAAGATTATAAAAAAATTCCTTAGGAAAATCTTTTTTTTTTAGAAAACCATTTGCTAATGGCATTTTACCAAATGACATAAAGGGATTTATTTTTTTTCCAGTAATTTTACATTTCATAACTAAATATTTTTAAATAAGTTAATAGTATTTTTTATATCTAAAGTAATATCAGCATTTAATTTTAAACCATATTTTTGAATTTTACTTTGATCGACATGATAAGACAGTTGATTTAGCAATGGAGTATCAACATATTTTATATTAATTTTCTTTTTATATTTTTTTATTTTATTTAAAATTTGCCTTACAGTGAAATTGCCTGATAATGCATTAAATATATCATTATTAAAAAAATTCTTTTCTATACAAAATTTAAATACTTTAAATGCATCACGTACAGAAAGATAAGGTCTGTATTGATCCATAGCATTTTTGTAAACATTTATTTTTTCATTCAAAGCTGCGTTTATACAAAAACTATTTACTGCAGTGTGGAATCTAATTCCTTTTGAAACACCTGCAATTGTTCCAAATCTAAAGGTATTATAAGATATTTTATTTTTAAGTTTTAAAAGTTTTTTTTCTTCAATTAGTTTAATCTTTGCATATGGACTCTGAGGTAATAAAAATCTTTCTTCACAGTTTTCATCTACAATATTAGTTTGTTTGCCATAAACACTAGTTGAAGATAGATGAATTAGCTTTGATTTATTTTTCAAACAAAAATCAATTACTGTATCTAGGCAATTTAAATTATTTGAAAACATTTCTTTCTCTTTACCAAAGCTTTTTGCTGCATTTGTCATTGACGCAAGGTGTATTACAACATCAATATTTTTAATGTCATTTAAAGATTTTCTATCATTTAAATCCCGTTTATAAAAATTAAGATTATTTTTTTTCAAATTATTAAATAAAGAAGTAAATCTATTTGACTCTAAATTATCTACTAAAATGGTTTTTTTTACTTTTTTAATTTTATGAACATTTTCTAAAAAATAAGATCCAATATGCCCACAGGCACCTGTTACTAGTATTTTCATTTTTTTAAAATTTTTAATAAATCAGAATATTTTTCGATATAATCATTGTACTCGTATTTTCTATCACATACTACCATTACTATTGATTTATTATTTTTAAACTTTAAGCTGCACCAAGTTAAATTAGGAACTATTACAGCAATATTTTTTTTGGATAAAATTATTTTTTTTTTTCTTTTATGATTTTTAATTCTTAACTCAGTTGTGCCAGATATAGGAATAAATATTTGTTTACATTTTTTATGAGCATGATCTCCTCTTATTAAATTTTTTCTACCATAAATATAAAAAATTCTTTTTGTTTTAAAAGGAAAAGTTTTTTGGAAATCTAGTGCAAAAAGAAGCCCACCTTTTTTTTTAAATGATTTTATTTTAATAATTTTTTCTTTTTGCATTTCTAGTACTTTTTGTGACTTATAAAATATCTTTTCAATATACCAAAGAAGAATAATCTTATTTTCTTTATATATCTTATTTTTCTAACTTTATTATTTGTTCCAATAAAACCAATGACATCAGGGTGAGTTGCCAGTTGTTTAAATTTCATGCCTTCTGCAGTAGCTTTGAGGGTTGCATCAGCAACGCAATGCTCAAGCCATTTTCCCGCTGTGTCATTTATATTTGCTGTTTCGGGTATTACATAATTTTTGAAAAAATTAAGAGTTCCATAATAAATATTTGCATCTGCAAATTTTAGATTGTCAATTAAATTCAAACATATATCACTTTCACTAAAAATAAATTCTTGATAAATTTTTTCAAAATTACTTATTATATGTCTTCCAGTTACAATAATGAAGTGTTCAGCATCTTTTAAAATTTTAGAATTCTTTATTATTTCTTGATAGCACAAATGCTCGCCATATCCCTTTCCTAACTTTTTATCATAGGTATCATTTATATTTGAAGAAATAATTTCAATTTTTTTATCTTTTATTTTTTCAGCATAATTTTTGAAATAATCTAGATCATAACCTGAATTCTCAATGAATATAATATTTTTTAAATCTTTTCTGTTACACCAAAAGCTAAAGGATTTTTTGTAGTCATTTAGTCTATCGTTCACATTATTTCTTTTAAGAAAATGCATACCCCTTGGGTCTATAGTAGCTGTTAAAATAAGTGTTAATTTATTATTATCCATAAAAGGTTTATTGAATTTAAGTTAAATTAAATTTAATTTAAACTCCTTTATTGGAGAGGTGGCCGAGCGGTTTAAGGCGCACGCTTGGAGAGCGTGTATACTTTCGGGTATCGTGGGTTCGAATCCCACTCTCTCCGCCAATTTTTTACATTTGTTCATAAAGGTTTGTTATACTAAAAACTATGTTTTTTTTAAGATTACTTTTAATTACCTTTTTTTTAATTACACAAGCAAAATCAGATATAATTTATACTCTTATTGGAATAAAAAATCTTGAAATTTTAAATTCAAACAGTCACAAGAACCTAATATATCTTAAAGCAAACTCATCATTTCAAGCTGGTATAAGAGAAAATAATGTTACATGTTTTAAAACTAAAGAAGATACAATTAAAAAAAAATTTAAGTTAATAGAAAAAAACTTTAATAAATATACTTCAAATTTTTTAAAAAAAGTAAATCTTAAATATATAGTTTTGTGTGAAGATTTATCGGTATCAGGAATTGATGCCGCTGGAATAGCCAATTCTAAAAAAAAAACGATTATAATTAATATGAAAATTAATTTAGATATTTTAGAGAGAATAGTTCACCATGAAACATTTCATATAATTAATGATTCTTATGTAAATTTATTTCCAGAAAAAAAATGGAAGAAAATAAACAACCCTAAATTTAAATATGCAGAATGTTCCACATGTACTGATAAATTAAATTTATATACGAACGATAAAACAAATGGATTTATAACGGAATATTCTAAAAGTACTGCTTCTGAGGATATGGCTGAGGTTTTTTCTTATTTAATGACTAACAAAAATCTAATAAATAAAAAAGCAATTAATGATATTGTATTAAAAAATAAGATTTTATTTATAAAAAAAGGAATTTTCAAAATAGATAGTGAATTTAAATTATAAAAATGATTAAGAAAATAAAAGCAACAATATCAGAAAAACTTCTATTTTTTTTTTTAATTATTTTAACAATTATTTCTTTTACTTTTTTTTATACAATAAAGAATAAATGTCTTTTTATAAAAAATTATGATCCCAGTAATTTAACTTTTGATGAACCTGAAAACATTGCTATATTAAATGCGCCATGTGGAAATGTTATAATTAAACTTTATCCTGACATCTCTCCAATAGCAGTAAAAAGATTTAAAATGCTCATTGATAAAGGTGAATATAATAATGTTGCATTTCATAGAGTTCTGAAAAATGTATTAGTTCAAGCAGGTGATTTAGAATTTGGAAAAAAAAATAATTTAAATTACGCTTATATTGGAACAGGTAAATCTGGATATGGACTAATAAAATCAGAATTAGAGAATGAATTCATTTTTAAAAAAGGAACTGTAGCTTTTGCTAGAACAGAAGAAAAAAATACTGAAGATAGTCAATTTTTTATTTTGTTAAAAGATGCGCCTTTATATAATGGTGAATATACTCCTATTGGCAAAGTCATTTATGGAATCGAAGTTTTGGTAGAAATAAAATATGATGAAAAAAGCGAGTATGTGTTAAGGCCAGACTTTATTAATACTTTTAAAATGTATAATAAATATTGACAATTAGCTAATTGTAATGAAATTCATGCTAAAATATATAAAATTTAAAATCACTATTCGGTATCAATGAAGAAAACTTTTTTAAACCTATTAAAACAACCAATTACAAATTCTTACTTAACCAAGATTGATAAAAAAACAAAGAGCAAAGAATTTTTTTATAATCTTCAAGTTGTATATGATAGTAAAACCCATTTAGTTTCATTATCTAAACCAGTAAATCCAAAGATGCAATTTACCGATAAATATGCGCACAGAGCCTCTCAGTCAATTACAATGCTCAAAGCTTTTAAAAAAGTTTCTCAAAATCTAAAAAAAAGGTTTAAACCAAATAAAACAATGGAAATTGGGAGTAATGATGGTGTTTTTCTAAAAAATTTTAATAAAAAAGAAATAATCGCAGTTGAACCATGCTTAAATTTAGCAATGATAACAAAGAAAATGGGGTATTTAACTTATCCTAATTTTTGGACAAAAAGTTTAGCAAAAAAAATTTTCAAAAAATATAAAGGTATAGATTTAATCTATTCTGCAAATACAATTTGTCATATACCTAATTTAAAAGAAGTTTTTGATGCAGTATCATTTAGTTTAAATAGTGATGGTGTTTTTGTTTTTGAAGACCCATATATTGGCTCAGTTTTAAAAATGAATTCGTATGATCAGTTTTATGATGAACATGTTCACTTATTTTCTTTACTATCAATTTCAAAATTATTAAAAAAATCTAATCTTAGAATATTTGATGTGCAACTACTTAGTACACATGGTGGATCGATAAGATTTTATGTATGCAAAAAATTTTCTAAATTCAATTGTTCAAAAAGAGTATTTAAATTAAAATCAAAAGAAATTAAGTTTGGCTTAAATAAGTATAAAACATATTTAATGTTTGCAAAAAGAGTTAAAAAATCAAAAAAAGATCTTTTGAAACTTTTAAAAAATATTAAATCAAAACGAAAAAAAATTATAAGTTATGGAGCAAGCTATAAATCAGCAACAATTTATAATTACTGTAATATTGGAACTGATTTAATTGATTATGCAATTGATACAACTAAAAATAAGCAAGGAAAATTTACACCAGGTAAACACATTCCAATCAAAGCACCAAATGGAGGAATAAAAAAAAATGTTGATTACGCATTTCTAGGTGCATGGAACTTTATTAAAGAAATAAAAAAAAAAGAAAAAAATTTCTTACGTAGAGGTGGAAAATTTATTTGCCATGTACCAAAAGTTAAATTAATTGGTCTTTAATGAAAATACAGAAATTGAATAACTGGATCAAAAGTCAAAAAAGATCAAATGTAATGAAAGTGCATAAAGTTGGTTTTAATATAATTGAGGGCTGGGGTATAAATCCATCTGAAATATTTAACAAAAAAAAAAAATTTTTCTCTATAATGCCATACCAATTTATCAACCAAAACAAAAAAAAATGGTATCAACCATTAATAATACAAAAAGAAGTTGGAATTTTAGGCATTATCAAACGTAGAGTAAATAAATTGGATTATTATCTTTTACAAGCAAAGATAGAACCAGGAAATATTGATAATATCCAATTATCTCCAACAGTCCAGGCGACAAAAAGCAATTATTTAAGAGCACATGGTGGCAGAAAAACAAAATATCTTCAATTCTTTATTAAAAAAAATAATAGTTTGAAAGTATTAACTAACTTAAGATTATCAGAACAAGGTACTAGATATTTTGATAAATCAAATAAAAACATCTTAGTTGAAATAAAAAAACAAAAAATACAAAAAAATAAAAACTTTATTTGGTTGTCAAAAAAAGATTTAATTTATTTAATTAAAAAAAAAAACTTACTAAATATGGATAGTATTTCAGTTTTTTCTAGTTCAATTAAAAAAGCAAAAGTCGATAATCCAATTAATGATTTTAATGAAATAATTAAAAAATATAAATATTTTACAAAAAAATTTTATATTAGAAAAAAAAAGGTTCTTTTTAAAAATATGAAAGGTTGGAAAATATCAAATAAAAAAATTCATGATATTAAAAAGAATTTTTTTTCTATAATATGTTTAAAAGTAGAAACCAATTCAAGAGAGGTTAACAATTGGTCACAACCAATAATTAGCGATCATTCATCTTCTTTTAATGGATTCTTATGTAAAAATGTAAATAAAACCAACCATTATTTGCTACGATGCATTTTAGAACCTGGCTTTAAAAAGCCTAAATTTACAACTACTGTAATAATAAAAAATTTTAGTTATTCTAATAAAAAAGACAAATATCTAAAATTTTTTAGAAACAAAAAAAACATATCGTTAGATGTAATTAACTCAGACGAAGGTGGAAGATTTTTTAAAAATGAGACAAGAAATATGATTGCTTTTTTAAAAAACAAAAATAAATTAATCTTAAGTAAAGATTATATTTGGGTTTCTCATAATCAATTAGTTGAATTAATAAACAAAAATTTACTTTCAATTGAAGCAAGAAATTTATTTGCAAGTTTTAATATTGATAAAATTAAATAAAAATTATATTTTGAATTTATGATTAAAGTTTGGGACTATTTAAAAGAATATGACGCAATGAGAGAAGAAATTCTTGATGCAGTTGATCAAGTTTTTAAAAATGGTGTTTTAGTTTTTGGCCCTAAACTGCAAGAATTTGAAGAAAAATTTTCAGAATATAATCAATGTAAGTTTGGCATAGGTGTAGGTAATTGCACAGATGCAATAACAATAGCTTTGAGAGCTTGTAATATCGGATCCGGAGATGAAGTGATAACTACATCCAATACAGCAGTTCCAACAGTGACTGCTATAGTTAACTCTGGTGCATCAGTGAAATTTGTAGATATAAATGAGTACTCATTAATTGATGTTTCAAAAATAACTAATGCAATAAATGATAAAACAAAAGCTATAATTCCTGTTCATCTATATGGGCAAATGTGTGACATGAATGCTATAATGGATATAGCTAATAAAAATAATCTAAAAGTAATAGAAGATTGTGCACAAGCTCATGGAGCAACTTATTTTGGAAAAAAAGCTGGCTCTATAGGAGATATTGGTTGTTATTCATTTTATCCAACTAAAATATTTGGTGCTTATGGAGATGGAGGATTTATTACCACAAACAAAGAAAATTTATTTGATAAAATGCAAAGAATAAGATTTTTAGGAATGGAAAGAAAAAAAATGTCATCTGGTCATTGGAATGGAAAATATTATGCAGTAGAACATGGTACTAATTCTAGATTAGATGAAGTACATGCAGCAATCTTGTTAAAGAAACTTCCTCATCTTGATGAATGGATAAACAGGAGAAGACAAATTGCAGAAAGATATAATCGTGAATTAAAAGATACTAATCTTGAACTACCAAAAGAACACAAAGATAATAAACATGCTTACTATATTTATGTAGTTGCACATAAAGATAGAGACCAAATAATGAAATCACTAACTGAAAAAAATATACACCTAAATATAAGCTATCCTTGGCCAATACACATCATGGATGCTTACAAACATTTTGTTTGTTCAACTTGTGACTGCCTAACAAAAACTGAGGATATGGCAAAAAAGATATTTTCACTTCCGATGTATCCTACTTTAACAGATGATGAGCAAGGTGAAGTGATCAAAGAATTAAAAAAAATAATCTAAATTTATTTTCTTGAATAGAGATATTACAATTACAATAGTTCTTTATGAGGAAAATTATCTATCAGTTTCAAAATGTTTAGAAAATTTGAAATCATTTCAAATTATCATTATAGATAATGCAGGAGATCATGAACTTAAAAAGAAAATTTTAGATAAATTTAATATATATAAATATATAATTAATAAAACCAATGAAGGTTTTTCAAAAGGGGCCAATCAAGCTATTAAATTGTGTGATACAGAATATATTCTTAATATAGAGTCTGATTGCTTAATTAACGAAAAGGACATTTTAAACCTCTTAGAATCTTTAAAAAAATATAAAAATTGTATGGTTGTTACACCTACATTTTATAATGAAGATTCCACTATTAGCTATAACGGAGGCCCTTTACCTGAAAAAGAATTAGAAATTAGACCGCTTTTATTAGAAGGTGATATTTGTGTAGAGAGTTGTTCAACTGCTGCAATTTTATTTAGAAAAAAAGATTTTTTGGAATTAGGCTTATTTGATGAGAATTTATTTATATATTTTCCTGATTTTGAAATAGGTAGAAGAATTAAAGAGTCTAAGAGATCTATAATTCAGATATTTAATGCCAGAAGTAACCATGTTCATGGTGAACTAAAAGTAAAAAATTTTTTGAGAAAAATTTATTTTAGAAATTATTACTTTACACTTGATGAGCTAATTTATTTTTATAAAACAAATACTCATCAAAAAAAATTTAAAGAGCTAGAAAAGAAAATTCCAAAATATTTTATTAGATTTATTTTGAATCTATTTATTTTAAGATTGAATAAATGCACTTATTGCTTGTCTAGAATTTTAGCCTATTATAAATTTAAGAAATTAAAGGCAGATTGAGTTAAATAAATATGGGGTTATCGTAAAAGATGTGGTATAATTAGTATATCTTTCAGAAAAATTAATGAGCAACCAACAATCATATAAAGCAGATTCAATCAAAGTTTTAAAAGGTCTAGATGCAGTCAGAAAAAGACCTGGAATGTATATTGGTGATACTGATGATGGTACTGGGTTACATCATATGGTCTACGAAGTTGTTGATAATTCTATAGACGAAGCATTAGCAGGCCACTGTAAAAATATTGAAATAGATATTAATAAAGATGGAACAGTTACTGTCCGAGATGATGGACGAGGCATTCCAGTAGATTTACATAAAGGAGAAAAAAAATCTGCCGCAGAAGTAATTATGACCCAACTTCATGCTGGTGGAAAGTTTGACCACGATTCCTACAAAGTTTCAGGTGGATTACATGGTGTAGGAGTGTCAGTAGTTAATGCATTATCTGAAAAATTAGAATTAGAAATTAATAGAGATGGAAAAAAATATTTTATTGAGTTTAAAAATGGAAATGCAAAATCTGCTTTAAAAGTTGTAGGAAAATCAAAAATTTCTGGAACACAAATTACCTTTTTACCTTCAAAAGATATTTTTTCTTCCACAAAGTTTAGCGCAAGTATAATTCAAAAAAGAATGAGAGAATTAGCCTTTTTAAATAAAGGAGTAAAAATTTCAATAACTGATTTAACATCAAAAAAAGAAAAGAAAATTGATTTTAAATTTGATGGGGGAATAGTTGAATTCGTAGAATTTTTAGATGAAAAAAGAGAAAAATTAAAAAATAAAAATGGTAATGATTTATTCAAAAAACCTATCTATTTAGAAGGAAAAAAAAATGGGGTTGAAGTTGAATGTTCAATCAAATGGAATGCAGCTTATAGCGAAGATGTATATCCATATACAAACAACATTTATCAAAAAGATGGTGGAACTCACTTATTAGGTTTTAGAAGTGCACTCACTAGAGTTATTAATAAATACGCAACAGAGAATAATCTTTTAAAAAAAAATAAGCTAAATATTTCAGGAGACGATATTAAAGAAGGTCTAACATGTGTAATGTCAACTAAAATACCTGATCCTAAATTTTCATCTCAAACAAAAGATAAATTGGTATCATCTGAAGTAAGAATGATAGTTGAAACTATTGTAAATGAAAAACTTTCAATATGGTTTGATCAAAATCCTTCCGTAGCAAAAATTATTCTTGCTAAAGTAATTCAGGCAGCAGTGGCTAGGGATGTTGCAAGAAAAGCTAGAGAGAGTGTGAGAAGAAAAGGTGCCTTAGAGTTAACAGGTTTACCTGGAAAATTAGCAGATTGTCAAATTTCAAAACAAGAGGGCACTGAGCTTTTTATTGTAGAGGGGGATTCTGCCGGAGGTTCTGCTAAACAGGGAAGAAATAGAGAAAATCAAGCTGTACTACCTTTAAGAGGAAAAATTTTAAATACTTATGTAGATGCAAATGGAAGTAAAAAAAATGGAAATGCAAATGATTTAAAAACCAAAACATTATCTAAGATGATTTCTTCAAATGAAATTTTAACTTTAATTAATGCGCTAGGATTAGACCCTAAAACAGAGGATATAGATTTAAAAGATTTACGTTATGGTAAAATTATTATTATGACCGATGCAGATGTTGATGGATCACATATTAGAGCTTTACTACTAACTTTTTTTAATAATAAACCGTTTAATAAACTTATCGAAAATGGACATGTTTATCTTGCACAACCACCTCTATTCAAAATTAATAAAGGATCAAAAGTAATTTATATTAAAGACGAAAAAGATCTTAATAAATATATCTTAAATAATTCTAAAAATTTAAAAAAATTTAAAAAAGGAAGTAAAGAGTTTTTAAATGCATATGATGATGAAAAGTCAAAAATGAATATACAAAGATTCAAAGGCCTTGGCGAAATGAATCCTGAAGAATTATGGAGCACAACTTTAAATCCAGAAACAAGGAATTTATTAAAAGTGCAATATTCAAAAGATCTTAAAAAAGATCAAAATATCATTCATACTCTTATGGGTAATGATGTTGCTCTCAGAAAAGATTTTATAGTATCAAATGCAATTAATGTTTCAAATTTAGATATTTAACAAAATGAAGTTTAAAGAGACTTCAGAACTTTATTCACTAAATAAATCTACGTACATTAAACTTCGATGGATTGCGTATTTTGGTCAATTAACTGCTGTTTTATTTGTTGAGTTTGTACTTAAATTTAACTTTGATTATCTGATATGTATTTTTGTTATTTTTTTTAGCGCTTTGACCAATTTATACTTAGAATTAGGAATTAAAGAAAATCAACTTAATAACACGTTATCTACATTATTTTTAAGCTTTGATATAATTCAGTTAGGAATTCTTTTTTACCTTACTGGAGGAATAACTAATCCATTTATATTTTTAATCATAGTTCCTGCTATATTCGCATCCCAGCAGCTAACTTTAAAAAGTTCAATTTTACTAGGTTTTGTTATTATTTTATCTTTAATAATATTGACTTTTTTCCATTTAGAACTGCCACATCCAGATGATCATGATTTTCATTTTCATACACCTAATTACTTTTTATATGCAATACCAATTTCTATAATTATAGGTTTGATTTTTTTAGTTTATTTTGGAATAAAATTTGGAGAAGAAAGTAGAATACGAAAGAAAGCTTTTGACAAGATTCAGGAAATAATGGCTAAAGAAAATGAACTGTTATCTTTAGGAGGGCAGGCTGCCGCTGCCGCACATTCTCTTGGAACCCCTCTCTCAACAATAATGTTAACTGCAAAAGAATTACAAAAAGAATTTACAAACGATGATAAACTTAAAAAAGATCTTGATTTACTTGTTAGTCAAAGCAATAGATGTAGCGAAATATTAAAAAAATTGACTTTAAACCCTAATATAGATGACGATTTTATAACTAGTAATATTACGTTGCGCGAATATCTAAATGAAATTATCAGATCTTTTAAAGAAATAAGTAAGAAAGAATTTATTATTGATGATCAGAATTTTCAAAATCAAATAAAGGTAAAAAAATCTACAGAAGTTTTATACGGACTGAGAAACTTTATTGGAAATGCTAACAAGTTTAGTAAAAATAAAATAGAAATTTTTTTATCAAGCAATGAAAATATTACAAAAATCTTGATAAGAGATGATGGTCCAGGTTTTCCTAAAGATCTAATCTATAAACATATATTAGGAGAGCCATATATACGATCTGCCGATAAAAAAAATATTTCAAAATATGGTTTAGGTTTAGGAACTTTTATTGGCAAAACACTTTTGGAAAAAAAATATGCAGATATTACATTTAGCAATTCAAACGTAACAAATGGTGCTGAAGTTTTAATTGAGTGGTCTAATAAAAACCTAGAAAAAATTTAGTTAAGTTTTTTTTTATTATTAAATAGTTCACTCAATTCACTAATCATTACATCACCTAGCTCTTGTACATCAGTGATCTTTATTGCTTTACTATAATATCTTGAGACATCATGACCAATTCCAATTGCTAGTATTTCAATATCGCTTCTACTTTCAATAAACTTAACCATTTTTTTTAAATGTTTTTCAAGAAAATCTCCTGAGTTAACAGATAAAGTTGAATCATCAACAGGAGCACCGTCTGATATTACCATTAATATTTTTCTATCCTCTTTTCTTTTTGAAAGTCTGTTATAAGCCCATTGTATGGCTTCACCATCAATATTTTCTTTTAATAAACCTTCTTTAAGCATTAATCCTAAATTTTTTTTAGATTGTCTCCAGTGTGTATCCGCACTTTTATAAATAATATGACGCAAATCATTAAGCCTTCCTGGATTTTTCGGTTTATTATTTTTGTTCCATTCTTCTCTACTTTTTCCACCTTTCCAGTTCTTTGTTGTAAATCCTAAAATTTCTACTTTTACAGCACATCTTTCTAATGTTCTTGATAGTATATCAGCACAAAGCGCAGCAATTGTGATTGGTCTTCCTCGCATTGAACCAGAATTATCAATTAACAAAGTTACAACTGTATCTTTAAATTCAAAATTTTTTTCTCTTTTAAAGGAAAGTGAATTATATGGATCCATGATTATTCTTGGTAATTTGGCGCTATCTAGCAATCCTTCTTCTAAATCAAATTCCCATGATCTATTTTGTTTTGCTAAAAGTTTTCTTTGTAGTTTGTTAGCCAATTTTGTTATTAAATCTTGGAAAGCTACAAGTTGTTGATCTAAATTTTTTCTTAATTTAGCAAGCTCTTCACTTTCCTCGAGCGTTTCGGCTTTAGCAATTTCGTCAAATGTATTTGTAAATACTGCATATTCAATATTATTAATATTATTGTTTGTTCGCTGAGTAACATTTTCTGAGCTTTGCTTTTCAGAGTCCGTATCTACTAATTGCTCTTCCATCTTATATTCAGATAAATCGTAGTCACCATCTATACCAGATTGGCTTTCTTCCTGTTTATTTTTTTCCTGTTCTCCTTGAGCTTGATTGTCTTCATCATTTGTTGAATTATTATTATTTTCATCATCATTTTTTTCATCATCATTTTTTTCATCTTTTTCATCAGCATCGAATATGTCCATTTCTTCAAGTATTTTGCTAAATTTAGAATTATATTTGTTTTGGTTTTCAAGATTATTTGTTAAAAATTCTATGTGATTATTTATTGATGAATCTAATTCTTTCTCCCAAAAACTCAAAATTTTCTGCGATAAATTATTAAGCTTTATGTTTAAAAAATTTTTTAGCATATAAAGCTCGAAAGCTTCTACAATACTTACATCATCTTTTGTTTTAAGTTGGTCTTTACGTTTAAGACTTAAATTTTGAACATAGTTTTCTTGGAGGTTTTTTGCAATTCCCTTAAGGATTCTGGTCCCAAGAACTTCACATCTAATTTTTTCAGCTAAATCATACAGAGCTTTACAGGATCTATTTTTTGGGGAATTTTTTTTATATATTTCATTATTAGAAAACTTCTTTATTAAAGCTTTTGAGTCTGTTTCAGCCCTAACTTTAATAAAATCACTTTTAGTATTCAAATTATCTAACTCAAAAAAATCTATATTTTTTGAACTTAAGTTTTTAGTTTTTTTATCAATACCCAACGTGTAATCGTCAGAAATTACTTTCGCGGTAGATGTAAGTGCAAGTTTAAATTTTTCTTTAAAATTATCTTCTTTGTTTTTCATTTAAATCTGAATATTAATCATAGACTCTGGCAAATCTTCCCCAAAGCATCTTTGATAATATTCAGCAATAATATTTTTTTCGATCTCATCACATTTATTTAAAAATGTAACTCTAAATGCATAACCGGTATCTTTAAAAATTTCAGAATTTTCAGCCCAATGCAAAACCGTTCTAGGACTCATAACAGTAGATATATCACCTGCAATAAAACCTTTTCTTGTTAAAGAAGCAACTTTGATCATATTGGATACTTTTTCTTTACCTTTTGGGTTATTTAAATTTTTGTTTTTTGCTAATATAATATCCATTTCTTTATCAAGACTTAAATAATTTAAATTTGTTACAATGTTCCAACGATCCATTTGACCTTGATTAATTTGTTGTGTTCCATGATAAAGTCCTGTTGTATCACCTAGACCGACTGTATTTGAAGTTGCAAATAACCTGAAATATTTATGTTGCTTAATAACTTTATTTTTATCTAATAAAGTAAAGTTTCCTTCTGACTCTAATACTCTTTGTATGACAAACATTACATCTGGTCTTCCCGCATCATATTCATCAAAAACTAAAGCAATTGGATTCTGAATTGACCATGGGAGTATTCCCTCCTTAAATTCAGTTACTTGTTTATTATCTTTGATAACGATTGCATCTTTTCCAATAAGATCAATTCTGCTTATGTGGCTGTCCAAATTAACTCGTACGCATGGCCAATTAAGTCTCGCTGCAACTTGTTCAATATGTGTTGATTTACCTGTACCGTGATATCCACTTATCAAACATCTTTTATTGAATGCAAAACCGGATAAAATTGCCAAAGTCGTGTCTCTATCAAATTTGTAATTTTTATCTATATCGGGCACATATTCGCTTTTTTTTGAAAAGGCGTCGACCTGCATCTCACTATCGAATCCAAAAGTTTGATTTATTGATACTTTTATGTCCGGTTTTATATCTAAATTAGGTGTCAATTTTTGCTCTATAAGTATTTTTTAGCTGAGTATATGCTAAAGTTATTAATTTTAATTTTTCTTCATATTTTTTATTTCCAGAATTCATATCAGGGTGAAATTTTTTGACAAGGGTTTTAAATTTATTCTGAACTTTTTCCCACTTTAAGCCTACTGAAATACCTAAAATACTGAAAGCTTTTATATCATTATTATTAAATTTAAACTGGTTCATGTGATTAAATTGTGATTTTAATTTTGTTTTATCAAATTCATCTTTCAATGCGTTGTTCCACAAAACTTTAAAAAAATTGTCTGGAGAACTAAAACTCTGTGTGGGTTTATGCCATATCATATCTGATCGTAAAAATTCATAAATTTGATTATCATCCATGTCTGAAAAATAATTCCAATTTTTATTGAATTCTTTTACATGCTCTAAACAAAGTAGCCTATATTTTTTGCTGTTATCTTTTTCAATTGGTGCCTTATAAGCTCCTATTTTTTTACAATTATTCCAGTCACAAATATTTTTCATGATATAATGATACAAACAATATTTATGAATATAAATGAACTAATTTCAATAGTTAAAAAAAAAATAATGAAGAATATTATTTTGGAAGAAATAAATATAGAAGATAAAACCTTCTTACACAAAAAGCATAAAAGCTTTGATAATAAAAGATATCACTTAAAAATAACTATAAAATCTTATGATTTAAAAAAATTAAAGAAAATTGATTCAACAAAAAAAATTTATAAAATCATAGATGATGAGCTAAAGAATTATATTCATTCAGTTCAGATTTTAATCAATTAATTTATCTTTAATGAATGATTTTATTTTATTTTCAGAATAATTAAGATTAAATATTGGTCTTCCAATTTTTTTTAATAAAACTAAATTTATTTTTTTACTTGTGTTTTTTTTGTCTTTTTTCATAAAACTTAATATATTTTTAAATTTCTTTCGAAAAAATATTTTATTTAATTTTTTTATCAAATTAAAATTAATAAGGTGATTTTTTATTAATTCAAACTCATTCTTAGGTAATAATTTATTTTGATAACTAAATTTTGAAGCATGCATTATTCCAAGCAACACAGCTTCACCATGGTTTAACTTTGAAGAGTAACTTAAACTTGCTTCGTAAGCATGCGCAAAAGTATGTCCAAAATTTAAAACTTTTCTTAAATTCTTTTCTTTTTCATCTTTTTGGACAATTTTTTTTTTAATTAAACAACTTTGATATATGGATTTTTCTATGAACGGACTTTTTAGTTTTAAAATTTTTAAAGCATTTTTATTTAAAAAAAGGAAAAATTTTTTATCTGATATTAAGGAGTGTTTTAGTATTTCAGCGTATCCACATACAATTTCTCTTTTAGGAAGAGTTTTTAAAAAGTTTGAGTCTGATAAAACTAAATTAGGTTGATAAAATGATCCAACTAAATTTTTCCCTTCTTTTGAGTTTATGCCAGTTTTACCACCGATTGATGAGTCAACCTGCGCTAATAAAGTTGTGGGAATATTAATAAATTTTATTCCTCTTTTAAAAATACTTGCAGCAAATCCAGAAACATCACCTGTAATACCTCCACCCACTGATATCAAGCAATCATTTCTATGAAAGTTATTTTTTAGTAATTTTTCTAAAATTTTATTTACACTTGTATAATTTTTATTTGACTCTTTTGCTTTAAAAAAAAGGATTATTTTTTTTTTATTTTTTAAAGATTGTAAAATCTTTTTATACAATTTCTTTGGAACTTTTTTATCAATTACAACTAAACATTTATTGAAATCGATGAAATTATCTCTGAGTATTTTTGTAAAATTTCCAGATATATTTGATCCAATAATTATTGGATACTTATGATTATTTGATATAATTTGTATTTTAGTCGCTTTCATATAAATTTAAAATTTTATTAGTAATTTCAGTTTTTGTTATTTTATCACAGTTTATTTTAAAATGAGCTTTTTCATAAAATTTAGAACGTTCTTCAATAAGTTTTATCATCTCATTAGTTTTTAAATTTACAGCTAAAGGTCTTTTTTGGCTATTTTTCATTCTATTAATCAATGTACTATTTTTCCAATTTAACCATATTGATAAATTATTTGTTATAACTTCTGTTCTAATTTTTTGATTTATAAACGAACCTCCACCTAACGAAATTATGCTATTTGAGGTTTGTAATATTTTTAAAATTATTTTTTCTTCTAAATTTCTGAAGAAAGCCTCTCCCTTTTCCTTAAATATTTCATTTATTTTCATATTAGCTTCATTCTCAATAAATTTATCAGTGTCATAAAATTTTATATTTAATTTTTTTGAAACTAAGGAACCTATAGTAGATTTTCCCGATCCCATCATGCCTAATAAAACTAGGTTTTTTTTAGATTTCATAAGTTTCTTTATTGAAAAAACACAAATATGTCTTAATTTGAAATTAATAAACGATATATGCAATTTGAAAGAAAAACAAGTATTGGAAGAAATAACTCATTAATAAAGTTATTAGTGAAAATAGCTATAGTCTTTGTTTTATTTTTTATTGCAATAATAATGTTAGATAAAATAGATTTTCCTTCTCCAAATAAAAAGATAGAAAAAGTCATTTCAAATGAAAATCTCAAAACTGTTAAATAAAAAATATTTATCAATTTTTATATTTTTTTTTATTTTTAGTGCTACAAAAATAAATTCTACAGAACCAGTTGATATCTGGAATGTTGATCCAAACAAAGTAGAAACAGATAATAAATTAAATGATACTAATAGTGAAAAGAAAATTAACACAGAATCTATTTATAAAAAAAATTTAAAAACTATAAGTGAACAGCCAATTCAAGAAGATGAAACATTGCAATCAACAAAAATTGAAATTGCAGGTATATATGATCCTGAAGAAAATGGTTTATCAATTGATATGTGGACAAATTCTGATGGGAAAAAAATTATAAGTTTATATGATAGATTAAAAAAAGTTAATTTATCCAGTGGTGCAAAGGAAATTATAAATATTTCATTTTTAACTAATTCGTATTTTCCAGACAAAAATATCTCTAATGAACAATTTTTAAAAATAAAATCTGATTGGCTTATTAGAAATGGTAATTATGAAATAATTGAGGATTATTTAATTAAAAATGAAAATTTAAAATATAATAATAAATTAATAAAATTTTTAGTTGATGAATATCTTTCTCAGTCTGAATTAGAAAAATCATGTAATTTATTTTCAAAGCTTAATAAAGATATTGGATATATCACAGATGATGATTACTTATTAAAATTTCATATTTACTGCTTAATAAATTCAGATGATAAAGATCAAGCGCAGTTACAACTCGATTTAAAAAAAGAATTAGGATTTAAAGATGACTTTTTCGAAAAAAAATTTAATTACTTAATGCAATATGAAACAAAAATAGATGAGGAAATTTCTGAAAAAACAATATTAGATTTTCACTTATCGCATAGAACAAATCCAAATTTTAAATTTCAGCCTAATGAGACTACATCAAAAAAAATATGGAGCTATCTTTCTACCTCAAATTTGCTAGATGATATAAAGAACATAGATTTAGAAGATCAAAGTAAAACTAAATTAATTGAAAAAGCAACTCATGAAAGAAATTACAGTGAAAAAGATTTATATGATCTTTACAAAAGATTTCAATTTAGCATAAACCAACTCTTGAGCGTAAAACAATCTTACAAAGTTCTGTCTAATGTTGAGGCGAGAGCACTTATTTATCAAGGAATTTTAATTACAAATGAAACTGAGCCAAGGTTAGAATTAGTAAAAATTTTAAAAGATCTATTCATTAATGAAGGAATAGGAAATGCATTTAAAGAGGAAATGAGTAGAATTTTAAAAGAAATAAATGTTGATGAAATCCCAGCAAATTATAGAAGTTTTTATGATACTTATATTAATGAAGAAAAAGTAACATTAACTAAAATTAAAATAAATAATAAAATTATTCATCAGTCTAAATTAATAAATCATTTTAGAGAAAATGTTTCAAAAAAAAATATCGAAAAAGACCTACAAGAAATATTGAAAAAAATAAAAAAAGATAAAAAATATTTTGTTTCAACTAAAGATATAATATTGATAGAATCTTTAAAATCAGACGATATAAAATATCCAAAAAAATACGTAAATCTTTATGAAAAAGATGAGACTAATATGCCAAGTGATATTCAAGACCTGATTAATAATAATGAAAAAGGATTGGTATTATTAAGGCTTGCAGAAGTTATAGGTCAAGATAAACTAGAAAATATAGGACCAGAAACATTATATTTTATAATCAGTGCATTAAATCAGCTAAATATTGATCCATTGAGAAATAGAATTTTATTAAAAGTTCTCCCTTTAAAAGTTTAAAAATTATAATAAAATAATATAAATTATGTCTGTAAAAAAAATTTTAACAGAACCAAATAAATTATTAAGACAAGTTTCTAAACCAGTAGATTTTGTTGGAAAAGAAGAACAAAAATTAATGGATGATATGATGGACACAATGTATGACGCGAACGGTATAGGATTAGCAGCAATACAAGTGGGCGTGCCAAAAAGAATAATAGTTTTAGATATTAGCAAAGATCAAAAAAATAAAAATCCAATGTTTTTTGTAAATCCAATAATTAAAAATAAACATGAAGATAAAACATCCTATGAAGAAGGCTGCTTATCAGTGCCAGGACAATTTGCAGAAATTCAAAGACCGAGCAGTTGTGAAGTAGAATATTTAGATTATAATGGAAAAAAAAAAATCTTAAAAGCTGATGGACTATTATCTACATGTATTCAACATGAAATGGATCATTTAGAAGGTATACTTTTTATTGACTATTTATCTAAGCTCAAAAAATCTATGATAATTAAAAAACTTTCAAAAGTAAAAGCCAATCCTGAAAGAATTGTTGTTTAATTAATGTTAAAAAAGATTGTATTTATGGGTACACCCCTTTTTTCTGTACCTATATTAAAATCTTTATATCAAAATGGTTTTTCAATTCCAGTTGTTTACACTCAGCCTCCACAAAAATCAAAAAGAGGACAAAAAATAAATAGGTCGCCTATTCAATCTTTTTCAGAAGTACTAAACATAAATTGTAGAACTCCATTATATTTAAAAAATAATAATGAAGAATATGAATATTTAAAAAAACTTGACGCAGATTTAGCTATAGTTGTTGCTTATGGCCAAATGATACCTTCTGAGATGCTCAAACTAACAAAAAAAGGTTTTATCAATATTCATGCATCAATTTTACCAAAATGGCGAGGTGCAGCACCTATTCAAAGGGCAATTATGAATTTAGATAAACTTACTGGAATAAGCATAATGAAAATAAATGAGAATTTAGACAGTGGTCCAATATGTAATTCCTATAAATTAAATATATCAAGCAACGATAACACTGAAGATATTTCAAATAAATTATCAAGCTTAGCAGCCGAGAAAATTTTAGAAAATTTAGATGATATTTTTAGTGATGAGGCAGAATTTAAAGAGCAAGAACACTCAGAAGCAACATATGCAAAAAAAATAAATAAATTAGAAGGAAAGATAAATTGGAATGAAAAATCGGATACTATTATTGGTAAAATCAATGGTTTATATCCCAATCCAGGAGCATGGTTTATTTTTAAGGGAGAAAGATACAAAATTTTAAAAGCGACTATTTCTGAAAAACAAGCAGCACCAGGAATTGTTTTAGATGAATATCTGGAAATATCTTGCAATGATAAATCAATAAAAGTTTTAGAAATTCAAAGAGAAGGTAAAAGACAGCAAAAAATAGAGGAGTTTGTGCTTGGGGCAAAAATTACAAAAGGATCAAATCTAAATAATGCATAAGTATCAAATTCTTGTGGAGTATTCAGGGGATAATTTTATAGGGTGGCAAATTCAAAAAAAAGGAAAATCAGTACAAAAAACTATACAAATAATTATTTCAAGAATATTAAAAGAAAAAATAAAAGTAGTTGGCTCTGGCAGAACAGATGCTGGAGTACATGCACTTGGACAATCTGCTCATTTTGAGTGTAAAAAAAAGATTCTTAATTTAAATAAATTTTTAAACTCAATTAACTTTTTTTTAAATAAAAAATATATTTCAATTCTAAGCATTAAAAAAAAAAAATTAAGCTTTCATTCTAGGCATCAGGCAAAACTTAGAAGTTATATATATATAATTCTTAATAGGATCAGTCCTCCATCTATTAAGAAAAATAGAGTTTGGCATGTTAAAAAAAAATTAGATTTCAAATTAATGCAAAAGGGTGCGAAAAAGCTTTTAGGAAATCATGATTTTTCAACATTTCGAGCATCAAATTGTTATGCTCAAAGCCCAATTAAAACATTAAAGAAAGCCATCATTAAAAAGAAAAATGATGAAATTATAATTCAATTTGAATCTAAATCCTTTTTAAGAAATCAAGTACGATCAATGGTTGGTTGTTTAAAGTATTTAGGTGAAAAAAAATGGAGCCTCAAAACATTTGAAAAAAATTTTAAATCTAGCAAAAGAAGCTTATGTGCCCCACCTGCACCAGCCGAGGGTTTATTTCTCGAAAAAATTATTTACTAAGTCTCTGTCTTTGATTATTTTTAAATTTTTTTTTTATTCGCCATCTAGAACCTGCTCTAACAATATAACCTACACAGTATTTATAACCACAATTACATGGAAACTGTTTATAATCAGAGTCATAACTGAATCCATAATCACAAGTTAATTCATCGCCTTTTTTTATATCTCTAATTGCAACTACCCAAAGTTTTAAACCTTTGCCTTCATACTCACAGTTATTGTAACAGGAATGATTTATTAAACGAGCTGTATTAAACTGTACATCTCCATCAAGATCATATCTACTATTTAGATTGAATAAGTAAATTGGTTTTGAATTATCAAATTTATCACTTACTTCAGTTTTTTTCTTAGTAATAATTTTTCCAACATAATCTATAATTTTAGTACCTTCTTTAATGTCTTTTGTTGCATAAAGACCTCTGCCATCTTTATCAATATTAGATTTTTTAATTCTATAAACTTTCATTTCAATTTGTTTATTAAATATTTTTAATTTTTCAATTAAATTCTAAAAGTGCGTTAACATGCATCTTTGTACTTTCTTCAAGTGCATTTAGATCGTATCCACCCTCTAAAATTGATACAACTTTACCTTTACAATATAATTTGGCTAGTTCTAATGTTCTTTTTGTTAAATTATAAAAATCTTTAGATGTCAATTGAAGTTGAGCTAATGGATCATCTTTATGAGCATCAAATCCAGCTGAAAAAAGTATAAATTCAGGTTTAAATTCTTTTATTCTTTTAAGAACAAATTCATATGCATTTAAATATTCTTCAGAATTAGTACCTGCTGGTAAGGGAATATTAAAAATATTATTATGCTTTCCTTTCTCTTTTTCCTCACCCGTACCAGGATATAGTGGGTATTGGTGTGTTGAAATATATAAAACCTTTTCATTATCATAAAAAATATCTTGCGTTCCATTGCCATGATGAACATCAAAGTCAATTATTGCAATTTTATTAAGCTTATAATTTTCTAATAAATAATGTGCACCGACTGCTACATTATTATAAATACAAAAGCCCATTGCTTTATTTCTTTCAGCATGGTGGCCAGGGGGTCTAACTGCACAAAATGCATTATGAAATTCTTTATTTTGTACTCCATCAATAGCAGCTATAATTGAACCCACTGCATCAACAGTTGATTTCTTGCTTTCAGGCGAAATAATAGTATCTCCGTCTAAAAAAATTAAACCTTTTTTTGGAAATGATCCTTCCACATCATTGATATATTTTTTGCTATGTGCAATTTCTAAATATTTAGAGTCAAATAATTTATTTTTCCTCCAAACTATATTTTTGTTATTTATTTTTTTTAATCCTCTAATAACGGCAGTAACTCTATCAGCGTTTTCTGGATGTCCTTCACCAGTATTATGAGATATAGATGTATCAGATGTAATTATAGCAGTTTTCACTTAAAATAATTTTCTAAGATTTTGTAATATATTTTAGTCAATTTTTTCAAATCTGAAATTGGTGAT
>CEUA01228597.1_pt1 | contig 28379 bp, 27 predicted proteins | sample 361541 | NCBI WGS metagenome assembly CEUA01 (sample SAMEA2623079, study PRJEB7988) | marine metagenome | isolation source: saline water (ENVO:00002010), including
TGCCAGCAAAAATTGATATAATTGAATTGATATCTGGATTTAATGCATCATAAACTTTTTCAATATGTTCTCTTGTAAATAAAGCTGTTGCATTAATCTTAACACCTTCATAGCTCAGTTTGTTTATCAAATCATATGTGTAAACCGATTGTGTGTTTGTAACAGGTATCTTTACCCAAACATTTTCTCCTAGATCTCTTAAAACTAGTGCTTGCCTATACATATCATCTAAATCATCAGAAAAAACTTCAAATGATATAGACTTATCTTTGACTTCCGATAATACTTCTTTTGCAAAACCAAGATAATTTGTAATACCTAATCTTGCCATGAGCGTAGGATTAGTGGTAAATCCATCGATAAAGTTATCATTCGACATCTTAATAATTTCATTAACATCTGCTCCATCTGCATAAATCTTTATACCTAAATCATTCATTTTACTGATTCCCATTTCATTTCATTAGCTAATAACATTGGATGGGCAACTAATAAGTGCCATACTACTGCTTGAAAAGCCTCAGTATGTGGAGTAATATTTGCTTCATTAACAGTCGGGACAACAATACATGCATCTGCAACTTGTGCTGTATATCCACCATCTCGACCTACTATACCACAAATTTTTGTACCTCTATCTTGACCTAGCTGTAAAGACTTTAAAATATTAACACTAATATTTTTCTCTAGATTCCCTCCGCCAACAGAAAAGACAAATAATAAATCTTTCTCACAAAGCTGAGATCCTTTTAGCCAATTAACATATGATGTATCCCATCCATCATCATTAACTCTTGCCGTAAGTTCAGATACATTGTCAGTTGGAGCATAACTTTCAATTGAACAAATTTTACGAAAATCATTAACTGCATGACCTGCATGACCTGCTCCACCACCAACTCCCAGGAAAAATATTCTACCTTTATTATCTCTTATAGAATTAATTAAAGAAGCCATTTTCTCTATTTCTTCAGGATCTATTGTATTGCAAATTTCTATACATTCATTTAAATATGCTTTGGAAAAACTCATTAATTTTTTATCTCTTTCATAGCGAAACTTACAATCATTTCCTTCGTTATTAAATAGTATTATTTATCATTTTATGAACATCATTGAGACTATTAACGCAATAAGGATATTCTATTTCTTGATTATGTTCTCGCCTGACTAATATAAAAAATATATTCGCATTTTTAGCACACTCTATGTCAACTAATGAATCGCCTAAAAAATAACTTTTTGATAGATCAATATTCCATTTATTCTGCGCCTCAAATACCATTTTAGCAGAAGGTTTTTTAGACCCTCCATCTGTCACCTGACTATCAAAAGAGTATCGAATCTCGTCAATATCTAATTTTTCATTTAGAAATCTATCAATTGAATTAAGTTCTTCGATTTTCATTTTACCTCTAGATATATCAGGTTGATTAGAAATAATTATAATATAGTATTGTTTCTTTTTAAAAAATCTAATGAATTCCTTAACATCGCTATATATCATAAAATCTTTTAGGTATCTAGGTGAATAGAAACCATGATCTCGAGAAACTAAATGATTGATAACACCGTCTCTATCAAGAAAAATAGCCTTATTCTTATACTTCGATTGCACTATTTTTTCTGATGAACTAATCAATTAGATGAATGGTTAGAAATTATTATTGAACCATCTAAATCAAAGGAATAATCTAATTCTTTCAATCCTTCTGCTTTCATTGTATTTCTTAATTTTTGATGATCTTGACTGCAGTAAAATGTAAAAAATCCGCCACCGCCTGCACCGGTTATTTTTCCACCAGTGGCACCATTGTTTAAAGCTATATTATAAATTGAATCAATTTTATCATTTGTAACTCCAGAAGAAAGCTTTTTCTTCATTTCCCAGTGATCTCTGAACATGCCACCTAATTCATCAAGATTGCCAGACTTCACAATATCCAATATTTTATATCCTGATTCTTTTATATAGTGCAGAGAGTTTAATACCTCTTCTTGATTATTTTTTGTTGAATCGTCCTGCTCTTTTAGAATCTTATCGTTTTTTCTTTGTTGGCCCGTATAAAAAATTAATAGATTTCTATTTAGCTCATTCATGATAGATTTATCTAATTGTATTTTTTCTGACTTCACTGTACCGTTTTTATCAATTTCAAGCATAACAAATCCACCTAGAGCAGCTAAATATTGATCTTGTTTTCCCATAGGTTTTTTTAATATATCCATCTCTATTTTACAAGCCTCATCTGCTAAAAATTCTAAACTCTTATATTCCCCATTCAATGAATGTAGTGCATTCAATAAACCTACTGTATATGTACTAGAACTTCCTAGACCTGATCCTGCAGGAATATCTGATAAAGAAGCAATTTCGATTCTAGAGTTAATATTTACTCTTTGAAGGCAAGCCTTAGCTATGTCATGTTGTAGATCTTCTACAGATTCTACAGATTCTGATATGCTATATTTTAGTCGGATTAAATCATCTGCTGAAGGTCGATTGATACATATATACATATATTTAGACAAACAGAAACTAAAAATAAATCCACCATGCTCTTTATAATAGCTAGGTAAATCCGTTCCGCCGCCACCTAATGTAATTCTAAATGGAGTTCTTGAGACAATCATGGTTATTAACTTACATTTTCTTTTATGCTATTTAAAACAATTATTTTTTAAATAATCGCTTATTTTATCTTTATCTTTATTATCAATATATTCTAACAATAATTGTATTTTTTCATCAAAATTAGTGAATTCTATTTCAGAATCTTTTGATTTTAGAATTTTATCTTCGCTTGTTTTTTCACAACTGAATTCTGATAATTCTTCATGAAGTTTTTCACTATTCCCAAGACCTATTATTTTAATTTCAATATCTCCGTTTTTATTTTCTTCTGATTTAACTGTTTTTCCGCTTATATGAATTATTTTTTTAGCAATATCTAGTATTTTTCTTGGCTCTCCCATATCTAAAATAAACATTTCATTTCCTTTAGATATTAAAGAAGCTTTTATAACTAGGTGTACAGCTTCATCAATAGACATAAAATATCTTGTTACGTCTTTATCGGTTACTGTTAAAAAATCTTGCTCCAAGATTTGTTTTTTAAAAATAGGAATAACAGAGCCCGAAGAATTAAATACGTTCCCAAATCTAACTGCTGAATAAATGCAATTTTTATCACTCTTAAAGTTAAACATCATTAATTCACAGAATTTTTTAGTCATACCCATTATAGTAGTTGGTTTGACTGCTTTATCCGTACTGATTAAAACAAAATTACTTACATTATTTTTTTCACATTCATTGAGCAAATAATATAATCCAATAATATTATTTTTAACGCCTGATAAAATATTGTTTTCTAACATATTCACATGTTTATAGGCAGCTGCATGATAAACCATATCAATATTGTAAGCACCAAACATTTCATCTAATAAACTCTTATCGGATAAATCAATAAGCTTGGTAATAATTTCTACATTACTATTCATCTGTTTTAACTTCTGTTCAGTAAAAAATAATGCAGACTCCGAATGATCGAGTAGTACTACAGATTTAGGATTATAAGAAACTATCTGACTAGATAGTATGCTTCCTATTGAGCCTCCAGCGCCGGTAATTAAGACATCCTTACCTTCAATAAATGTATTGGTATTGTCTAATAAGTCTAAGTTATATGTTTTTCTATCTACAATATCTTCTAAGGATAAGTCTTCTAATGAATCAAAAGCATATTTTCCTCCAATAACATCTTCTATATTAGGAATTTCTATAATTTTTAAGGGAGCATTAGATAATTCATCTAAAATAGTATTTTTTAATTTTATGATATTTTTCTGTGATGCAATAAATAACTTGCTAAGCTTTTTCTCTGCTATAAGACTTGTGATATCTGATATATTATAAACTTCTACTCCGTTAATATATAGCCCCTTACTTTCTTTATCATCGCTAATAATAGCAACCGTAGAATATTGATTCAGATGATTAATATTATCTATAATAGCTGCACTATAATCTTTGTCTACATATATGGCAATATTTTCTGTCTTATATGGAGATTGATATAAGATAGACTTTGCAAGCATCCTTGACGTTACAATTAGCGAAAATGTTACAAAAAAATTGAACACTATAACTAGTTCATAATTAAGATTATTAAAAAAGATTTGTAAATATAAGAAATAGCAAAAATGGGGTATAAATAAGGAAATCAACAACTTATATACATAACTACCTCCTATATGCTTGATAACATTATCATAAATTCTAAAGAAAATAAATAATAAAATTATTGCAATCTGAAAAGCAAAGAAAGATACTTCATACGACATATATCCTTTTAGAAAAAATGAAATAGCGGTAAATATAATGATGTTAATTAAGCCATCATTTATCATCACAATCAGTCTTTTTATAGACCTATCCTGATTAATGATTTGGTTTAATATGTTCTTTAATGTCATTTGTACAAATTATAACGAAATATTTTTTGCAAATAGGACTTTATTAATAGTCATAAAAATTATTTTTATATCCATCATAAGCCCCTTTTTTTTCAAATAATAATAATCTAAATCTACTTTTTCTTGAATTGATAACTCGTCCCTACCATTAACCTGAGCCCAACCTGTAATACCAGGTTTTAATTTATTGACACCGAGTTCTTTTCGTAGATTAATTAAGTCATCTTGATTATATAATGCAGGTCTAGGACCTATAAGGGTCATGTCTCCAAAAATAATATTAAATAATTGCGGCAATTCATCTAAGCTAAATTTTCTCAAAAAATTTCCAGATCTAATCACATACGAGTTACCGTTTTTCAATAGATGTGATGGAATATCACCCATATCTTTTTTCATCGTTCTAAACTTATATATCTTAAATCTAGATTGGTTAATACCTACCCTTTCTTGAGTAAATAAAAATGGATAGCCGTCATCTAACAATATTATAATAGCTAACAATAATAAGATTGGCATTAACAATATGGTAATGAATAGTATAAATAGTCTTGTAAGCATTATGATTTGAATCTAATGATAGCAATCAAATCCACAAATATTATTTATTAACATAGAATTCATAAGTACATTATATTAAAATATGTCTATGACTACTAAAAATCAAAAAACAAAAGATTTATTAAAATTTATTAACTCCAAACAATTAGATAATTTTTCTTTTGGTATCTTTGATCTAGACCAAACATTATATGACTATGAAAGATGCAATAAGAATGGCATATCAAATGTCATTGATCATATAAATAATGAATTTAATATTAATAAAAGAAAAATCTTAGATAGCTATCTTGAAGCTAGAAAACAAATCAATCAAGATCTTAAAAATACATCAAGTATGCATTCCCGATTTCTCTATTTGCAAAAAATGTCAGAAACACTTTCTATAGAAGATCCTATTGAAAATACTGTTCAATTTTATAATATTTATTGGGATAAATTTTTTGAAAAAATGGAATTATTTGAATGGGTAATGCCAACATTTAGAAGATTACAAGAAAAAAATATTCATATCGTTATCGCTACAGACTTTAATGCTAGATTGCAATTTTTAAAAATTACAAAACTAGGGATAGGCTCATATATAAGAAAAGTTATTACATCTCAAGAGGTTGGTGAAGAGAAGCCAAGTAAGAAATTTGCGGAAATTGTATTAAATATAACCAATTGTAATCCTAGCGAAGTATTCTGTGTTGGAGATAATCCCAAAAAAGATATTTTTTTATCTTATTATGATATAAAAACTTTTATAATTTAGCCGATGCAAAATTTTCTTAAACCAATTATAGTTGTTAGTCTTTTTAAATTATTAATAGGATCATTCTTTGCATCTCAAGATACATATAGGTGGTTTATTCCATTTGTTGATTATTTTGTCACAAACTTTGATAATCCATGGCAATACTTCTATAATATAGGAGAAACAATGGTGTTCCCCTATGGGCCAGTAATGCTATATCCTCTAGCGTTAGTAACATTAATACTGTCTCCATTAGCTTTTATCTTTGGTAGCTCTTTACCATTAATATCGTTTTCTCTTACTCTTCTACTGTTTGATTTGGGAATTTATTTCTTATTAATCAAGCTATTGGAAGGATATGAAAGAAAAGTATTCTATCTTTATTTTTGCTCTCCCCTAGTATTCTATATTAATTATATTTATACACAGATCGATATTATTCCTACGTTTTTTGTAATCCTTTCTGTCTTTCTATTATTTAAATCGAAGTATCGCGCATCTGCATTTATTTTAGGTCTAGCTATCAATGCTAAACTGAGTTCAGCGCTAGCGTTGATTTTCATTGCTACATATTTATTTAAAAAATCAAAAACCGAATCTGTCGTTTATAGTGTTGTTACATACCTTACTTTTTATATATTGCAATATCCATTTTACAACTCTATAGGATTTCTTGAAATTGTAAAGAAATCTAGTGTGCAGACTTGGGTATATGATTTATATATTAACTATTCTAATCAATCTCTTTTACTCTTAATTACTCCATTATTGCTTGGATTATTCTATCTAAACTTTATTAGTTATTCAAAGATATCGAAAAGCACTCTTTTAATGTATTTAGCGCTAGGATTCATGTCTTTAGTAATGTTTGTTTCTCCAGTACCAGGTTGGTATATGTGGGTTTATCCATTAATTGTATTTTGCTTTATTAAATATATAGATTTTCCGAGATTTGCTATAATAGGATTAAATGGATTTTATCTTCTATACTTTCTTTTTTCTACAAAATTTTCTGAATTGGGGCTATTTAGCTTATTTAGTATTAATAGTTTTGTAACTACGACCGAGACTCAATTTAATAGTTTATTGTTTACTCCTCTTTTAGCAATAATGATTTATATCATGTTTTTAATATTGAGGCTAGGAAATGAACATAATAATTTATTCAACTACAGAACCAACCCTATTATGGTTGGTGTTGGAGGAGATTCAGGTTCTGGAAAGAATTATATGTATAATTTAATTAGCGAACTATTTAGCAACGATACTTTATGTGTAGAAGGTGATGATGATCATAAATGGGAAAGAGGACATCAACAATGGCAAGCCTATACTCATCTCAATCCAAAAGCTAATAACCTATATGTACAATTTGATAATACAATCGACTTAAAAAAAGGAAGGTCTGTCTATAAGTCAAACTATGATCATGGTACAGGAAATTTTTCAAATCCAAATGCAGTCTCACCAAACGATACTATCTTCTTTCTTGGGCTGCACGCTTTCTATTTACCTCAGATGAGGGGATTATTTGATTTAAAGATTTTTTTAGATCCTGAAGAAAAACTTAGACAAAAGTGGAAAATAGATCGTGACAAAAAAGAGAGAAATTATGACAAAAAAACTGTAACAGAAAGTATTGCTAAACGTAATCCAGACTCTCAAAATTATATTAGACCACAATTAAAATTTGCAGATATTGTCATTAGAAATAAAACAAAAAAAGATAAATTTTATACAACATTTGTTATTAAAAATGAATGGGACTTGAGTAAGTTAATTAATCATATTGAAGGGAAAATAGATAATAACTTTGAATTTAGTCATACATTTGATTACCAAAACGATACGCAAATCATCAAATTTTCAGGAAAAATTAAAAAGACATTTTTTGATCACTATTTAAATGATTTAATTATTTCCAATGATTTGTTTGATATTAATTTTCCGAAAGATACAAATTCTCAAAACCTTATGACGCAAGTCATTGTTCTAACAATGCTTTCTCATATCGCTAAGCAATAATCTGTAATGGATTACATAAAAAAAACAATAGAGCTCCATAATCATTTTGGCAAGAATGATAACTATGTCCAAGGTGCAGGTGGAAATATATCTATCAAAGAAGATGATATAATACATATCAAAAAATCAGGTAAACACTTTAGAGATATTAAAGACGAGAATGATATTATTTCATGCAATGTATCAAAAGAAGATATCCGAGGAGTTTTAGAGATATACAATAAGCAAAATCTTGAAAATGCATATAATGTACTAATTGAAGAAAAAATTTCTGGTAAAGATAGGCCTTCCATCGAGTTAAGTTTTCATGTATTCGGAGATAAATACACGCTTCATCTACATCCTACAATAATCAATATTTTTACCTGCACTGAACAAGGGCAAGAAATTATCAAAAAACTATGTGAAGACAATGAGAATATGTCATATGTCGATTATTGTAAGCCAGGGATCATACTTACGGATAAAATTATGGAAGAACGATCTATGTTAAATGAGATTACATTTTTATTTAATCATGGAATCATTATTACTGGACCATCAGAAGAATCTATAAAAGAAAGATATGATCTTATAGAGAGCCGATTAAAAAAAGAAATTCTTTATGATGAGTATAAGCAAGAGGATGAATTACTAATTAAATCTTTAAATGAAGAATATAACTTTCTTATTAATAACAATTTTTTAAAACAAAAATCAGCGAATCTTGACGATTTTATTTTTTACGAAAGCCATGTTAATCCTCATAATTATCATAGTTACGATGGTTTGCCTCATCTATATCCAGATTCTGCTATTTATGATGCTTCGATTAGTAGCAGTTCACTCATCAGAAGATTCACACCTAATTTAGGTTATATACAAGATATGATTATTAAGGATGATGAGAGCAAACAATGGATGATTAATGTTTCCAATAAAAAAGAAGCAATGTTTATAACAGAGTTATTTATTAATAAAATGAAAATTGAATATTTTGCAAAACTGAATGGCTTTACTCCCTCCTATCTAGATGAAAAATCTGTAGATGAGTTGGTGAATTGGGATGCAGAAAAATACAGGCAGGATTTATTAAAATGAATATTATTATTCCTATGTCAGGTTTAGGCAGCAGATTTTTTAATGCTGGGTACACGATACCAAAAGCATTCATAGAAATTGAAGGCAAACCTATTATTCAACATGTAGTAGATCGATTTGATCCTGATGATAATTTTATTTTTGTAGTGAATGAACTTCATTGTGAAAAATTTGGTATTCATAAGGTGCTAGAAAAAATAGCAAAAAATTCTACTGTACATATTGTTGATCAAAGCTTTAACCTAGGACCTGTTATGGCGGTGATCCAGATTCTTGACCATATCAATGATGATGAAGATTTTATTGTCAATTATTGTGATTTTTCATGGAGATGGGACTATAAACATTTTAAAGAATTTATTAAAAAAGACAATCCCGATGGCTGCATCATTACCTATCAAGGATTTCATCCTCACCTTTTAGGACCAAACTATTATGCTTCCACTCGATGTGAAGATGATACGGTATTAGAAATAAAAGAAAAGTTTAGCTTTACAGATAATAAAATGGATTGTCCTCAATCTTCAGGCACTTACTACTTTAAAACAGGAGAATATATTAAAAAATATTTTAATGCTATATACGATGATGTAAATACTTTAAATGGAGAGTATTATGTCAGTTTAGTTTATAATTACATGATTCAAGATAATAAAAAAATTAAAATCTATGATATCCCTTATTTCATGCAATGGGGTACTCCACAAGATTTAGAAGAATATATTTATTGGAAAGAAATATTCTTTGATACAAAATAATAAATAAGCATTACGATTATGCATAATCAAAAAACATTATCTATCTGGTTATTGCCTGATAGTAAGACGATTAATTACAGATCAATAATAAACCATATATCTAAGACCTTAGGCTCAGTATCAATTATTCCACATATTACACTTACAAGTAGTTTTAACAACTCAGAAGAGTATAGTGTAGACAAATTAAGAGAAGTATTCTTAAACCAAGCATCATTCACAATAGAAGCAGAAAAAATAGATACCGGGAATGCTTATTTTCAATCATTATTTCTTAACATTAAAATGAATCCTATTATTAAAGAATTAAGAAAAAAATCTTTGAAGTATTTTGATTGCAGAGAAAAGAATGATTATATACCTCACATGAGCTTGGCTTATGGAAAATTTGAAAAGAGCGACAAAAACAATATTATTAATGGGCTTGCTAAATCGCTACTGAATCATAAAATATATATATCTTCTGTCGCAATTGCAGAAAATGATGAGTATAATTTAAAATGGAAAATTATAAAAAAAGTGAATCTAGATGATTGATACAATACTCATGGCTATGGGAGGCCAAGGTCAAAGATTCAAAGATGAAGGCTTTACCGATCCTAAACCGCTTATTAAAGTAGACAATCAAGAAATGTTTGTTACAGCTACTACATGCTTGCCTAAAGCAAATAATTATGTTTTCATTACAAAAGAAGAATTTGAAAAAAAGTATAATATTAAAAAAATTATTGATCGTGAATTTGAACAAAACCAATTGATTTTAATGGATAAGCCAACAGATGGACAAGTTAGTACATGTTTATTGGCTAAAGATGATATATCAGAAAATGAATCGCTACTAATAAGTCCTTGTGATTCATCCGTGATATGGAACCAAAAAAAGTTTAGTAACCTCTTAGAATATAAGGGTTTAGATGCAATAATATGGACATTCCGAAAGAATGCAACGGTAGCTAGAAATCCTCATATGTATGGTTGGGTAAAAACTAAGGACGGGCAACTAGCAGACTTCATATCTTGCAAAAAAAGTATATCAGAAAATCCTGTAAATGATCATGCCATTGTAGGAACATTTTGGTTTAAGAATGCAAAAAACTTTTTTCATTATGGCCAAGAACTAATTAAAAAAGATATAAGAATAAATGGTGAATTCTATGTGGATGAGATGATGAATCTACTGATTAATGATAATCTAAAGGTTGGAATATTTGAAGTAGAAAAATATCTATGTTGGGGAACACCAAATGATTTAAAAACCTACAATTATTGGAAAGAATTTTTTACTAAAGATTATGGAATTCAATAATAAATCCTTAAATATTTCATATAAGATATATGAAATATTGTTATTTATTGGAGTATGGACTTATGGATTATTTGGAGGATTCTTAACAAGAGCAGATAGCAATACTACATTAGTCTTGACCTCTGTACTTGCAATCACATTATGTTGTCTTTGTTTATTTTTTGCGCACAATGAAGAGAAAAAAAATCTACAAATCAATTCATATAGCATATTTTTAACTCTCACAATATTTATTATCACATTAATTCTGCTAAATGATGGTTTGGTAGCATCATTTTACAATGATCAGTCAGCGCATACTATAGAAGCCTTTAAACATGGTATTTTTTTAGGTCAATCTACTTCCTTCCTTCAAGACTACTCTTACAAAAGTGTTATTTATTTTACAAATCTTATAATGCTATTTTTTCTTTCATTGATGATGTTATTTTTTAGATATCAGAAAAATATCTATCTAAAAATGCTTATTTTAATACTAGCTCTTATATTTATGAGAGGAGCAATAATTTATGCAGGTGGGACTGCATCCACTCACCCTGGGTTAAGATTATTTCCTATATGGATTTCAAGTATCTTATTTGGTATTAATGAGCTGGGAATTAGAATCTTTCAAATATTATTAAGTAGCACTTTTCTCGTATATTGCTTCTACAGTTTTAGAAAAAGAGTATCTAGAGTGTCTAGTCTATTACTAGTGATTAGCATACTAACAGCTCCATTATTTTTGTTTGTTACCTTATCAATTGAGCCATCAATCTACTCTTTTATCATAGTAACAGTCTTTTTAATTGAAATCTATAATCAATTTGAAGAGGGTACGTTTAGTTTTAGTAAATGGATTTTTATTATCAGTATCGGTTCTCTATTAAGACAATCTATCTTTTTACTTTTCTTTCCTTTATTCATCGGATATTTTTTACAAAAAAATTATCGTATTGATAATTGGATTCAAGAACTACTACCATTTTTTATATCTTTATCAATATTTTTAGTCAGTATCATAGTTGGGACTCCATCTACAACTGCTCTAGATGCAAATATTAACCCAATAGTTAAAATTGTTAGCTTGAACTATTCAAAAATCTTTCTTGATAATCTTGGAATCTTATTTAGTTTATCCCTATTTATTTTACTAATCCCGAATATCAAAAAAGCTAAAATTAGTCTTTTATTTTTAGTCACTTTTTTTATTTTATTTTTTACGTTTGTTACCACGCCTTTTTATAATTACGAATTCACTTATAGATATCATGCGGAGTATCTATTACCCTTTTCTGTGATAGGCCTATATATATTCATCATATACTTAGAAAAAATTTCCTATAATAAAACAATAATTTTTACGACTCTTTGTGCTATCATTATCAATATTATCCTTTATTTATCTATATTTTTTAGCAATCAGGTTACCTTTAAAACAATGCTAGCCAATAACTTCACTGTCACTGAAAAGGTATATGCATACTTAGCTGATAAAAATTATGACAATAATTTTTATTACATAGGAAGTAATCAAAGAACTCTATCTAAAATAATCGGTAACATTTCTGTTAAAAACTCTATTGCAAGTACTAATCGAGATCATTTTGACGTTGGCACCTTTGGTACCAACCTAAGCTTTGATGAAATAGATCAACTAGTAGAAAAATATCAAATAATCATCATAGACAATTTTAATGATCACGCTTTTACTAATCACAATTTTGAATTCAATACAGTTGAATATGAAATAAAAAAGCATAACGAAATTGTAGAGTATCTACAATTGAAGAGCTTGAAGATAGATAAAGTATTCTATGGATTAGGAAACTTTGAAACTTTAATTTTTATTAATGAATAGTATTCAATACTCAATAGTGATACCCTGCTATAATGAAGAAGAGAATTTAGAACTATTATTGAATTCAATTCAACCTTTGAGCAACAAAAATTTACAAATTATCATTGTTGATAATGGATCTACCGATAATTCGAGTAAAGCATTAAAAACACTTTCACAAAAAATACCTATTAAAAATCTTAAAATTGTTTCTGTTAAGGACAATCTTGGATACGGTTATGGGATTATTAAAGGACTAAATCAAGCGGATGGTACTTTTTTAGGCTGGACTCACGCAGACCTACAAACCGATATCAATGACATCATAACAGGATTCAATTTAATTAAAGGCTCTTCAGAAAAAACTATTATAAAAGGAAAAAGGACTAATAGGGGCATATTTGATAATATTTTTACTATTCTAATGTCTATAATATGTACAATAATATTAAAAAAGTCATTTTCTGATATTAATGCCCAACCAAAGATTTTTCGACAGTCGTTTTATTTAAAAATAAGAGAAGAAGCACCAACTGATTTCTCACTGGATCTTTATCTGCTGTTTATGGCAAAAAAACTTAAATATGATATCATAGATTTTCCTGTATTCTTTAATAAGAGGCTGCATGGTGAGGCAAAAGGTGGTGGATCAATAAAAACAAAGCTCAAGTTGTCTATTAGAACATTTTCTTATATTTTAGATATATATAGAAATGAAAAATAAAACACCAATATTCATACAGCATAGAATCAATACTGTTAAGCAGCTTAAAGAAATTCCGAAAGAATATGGTGTTGAAATTGATATTAGGGCTTATCAAAATAAAATCATTCTAAATCATGAGCCATTTGAGTCTGGTGATACTCTTGATCATTTTTTAGATCACTATAACCATAAATTTTTAATAATTAATATGAAATGTGACGGTCCAGAATTACAAATTCTTAAAAAATTAAAAGAAAAAGCTATACAAGATTTCTTCTTTTTAGATTCTTCGCTACCGACAATCGTCAATCTAATGAATTCTGGTATAAAAAATATTGCTATCAGATACTCTAAATATGAGCCAATTCAATTTGTTAAAAAGTTTAAAAATATGGTAGACTGGGTATGGATAGATTGTTTTGATGGTTTTGATTTAAATAAAGAAGACTATCTTAAACTACAAAAATGGTTTAAAATATGTTTGGTGTCTCCAGAATTACAAAAATTTTCAGTGAACCATATTCAAGAATTTAAATCATTATCTAAAGAAATGTATTTTGATGCAATTTGTACAAAGTTTCCATCAGAATGGAAATAGAAAAGTTATTTCTTAAAGACCCACCATTTTTGACCTATAAAATTTATTAAAGCACTACTTCCTGTTGCTACAAAAAATGCTATAATAATAGTATTATTAGTAATATCTAAAAATAGCTTATTCATATAAACATTAACAATGAGAGAAAAAGTATACAGTAAAGCAAATTTAACTAACTCTTTAAATGAAAGATTATTTTTCTCGAATGTCCAAAATTTATTAATTACATAAGCGACTACTGCACCTATAACAAATGATAAAGTCTTTGATATATCATATGATAAGTAATTAATGAGTAAATAATAACTTAGAAAATCTACAGCAACTGCGCTTAATCCAGCAACTGAGAATCTGCTAATTTGCTTATATAATGAGCTTTTTAGTAAAATGTATTTTTTCATTTATTATATTATAATTAACTAAAAAATAAGTTATTTTATTCCTTAATGCTAACTAGAAACTATTTATAAAAAATGAAATCAATTCTAATTGGTGATCTTATATTGGATAATTATATCTTTGGTGATGTTGATAGACTATCGCCTGAGGCTCCTATTCCCGTTTTAAATCATGCTAAAGAAAAAATAGTTCTCGGTGGAGCATTAAATGTTGGAAGAAATCTTAATAATTTAAACAATACTGTAAATGTACTTGGTATCGCAGGTGAAGATAGTGCAGGAAATTCTATGCTTAAAATTATGAAAAAAAATGGCATTCAAACAGACTACATAATTTATGACAACCTTGCAGTAACATCTAAGAAAACAAGATTTATTACGAACAGTCAACAACTATTAAGATGGGATATTGAAAAAAATACTTATTCGAAAGAAAATGAACAGAAATTAATTAAAACCATGCATTCCTTAATAGATGAAACCGATTTTATAGTTATAAGTGACTATAATAAAGGTGTCTGCAGTGATTTATTACTAAATGATACCATCAAAGCTGCAAATCATAAAGAGATCAAAGTTTTTGTTGACCCTAAAGGTTCAGATTTTTATAAATATAAAAATGCATATTGTATTACACCAAATACGCTAGAAACTAGGGCGGTATATAATGGATCATTAAAAGATGATAAAGATTTTGAAAAAGCATGTAAATTTATCTGTGATACATTCAGTATCGAAACATGTATTATAACAAGAGGAAAAGATGGGATGACAGCATATGACTCTAATACATGCTGTCATATTAAATCTAGAGCAAAGGATGTATTTGATGTGAGTGGTGCTGGAGATACCGTTATTGCAACTTTAGCTACATATAAAACAAGAGGTGAAAATTTGATTAATTCAGCTAAGATTGCTAATCTAGCTGCACAACATGTTGTAGGAAAATTTGGTACTACCCCTATTACAGAAAAAGAATTAAATAAATACTTATAATGATACTTATTACTGGTGCTGCAGGTTTCATAGGTATAAATACCGTCTTATCTTTAAATCAACAAGGTATTGAAGATTTAATTCTTGTAGACCATTTCGAATTAGAAGAAAAAAGTAAAAAATTAAAATTATTTCAATATCATCAATCATTATTAATCAATGATTGTGAGACTTTGTTGGAAGGTTATGATGATATCAATATTGATTTAGTGATTCATCTTGGAGCTATCACTGACACTACATGTGACGACTCTGAACTACTTAAGAAGTTAAATGTAGATTTTTCCAAAAAAATCTGGCATTACTGTACAAAGAATAATATTGATCTTATCTATGCTAGTAGCGCAGCAACTTATGGAATAGGTGATCAAGGGTTTGATGATGATGAAAAGAAAATAAGTGAATTAAGACCATTAAATAAGTATGGACAATCAAAAAATGATTTTGATCTATGGGCAATCAATCAATCTCATTCACCTCCAAGTTGGGTTGGTTTAAAGTTTTTCAATGTATACGGTCCTTATGAAGATAATAAAGGAAAGATGGCTAGTGTAGTCCATTGGGGTCTGAGAAAAATACATTCAGAAAAAAATATGAACTTATTTAAATCTCTTCATGTTGATTTTAAAGATGGTTACCAGACTAGAGATTTTATCTTTGTAGGAGATGTTGTAAGCATAATTTTATTTTTTAAAGACAATACATTTACTGGAATATATAACGTAGGTACGGGAAATCCACAACCGTTTCTAGTGCTTGCCGAAACACTGTTTGATTCTCTTAAAATTCCTAGAAATATAAGCTATATAGACATGCCAGAAGCTCTCACTGATATTTATCAATACTATACTTCTGCCAATATTGACAAGCTTCGTGGTCTTGGCTATAATAAAAAATTTACTAGTCTAAAAGAAGGAATTGATATTTGTAAAAATTATTTTTTAGATACAATGAAATAATATGAAACACCTAAAAATAGGCTTTATATCAATTCTATTAAAAATTCAAAATAATATTCTACTATTAGAAAGAATAATATGGAGATCTGCTCCCTCTCAAATCAATGATATCATAATTTATAAAAATGGAAATATTGGAGATATAATTACAGGGTACCCTGCTATAAGACAAATTAGATTAAAATATCCTCATGCTAAAATTCTACTTCTAACCTCTCCTGGATCACGAAATTTAGTTTCAGCAGCAAGCATTTGTAAGTCACAAGGTATTGTAGATGAAGTAGTCTACTATTATGATAGTAAAATTTTTCATTTGAAAGATAAAATTCGTAAAAGAAATTTTGACTTATGCTTCATAATGAGTGAAAATCGAACTACGTTTTTCAGAGAATTAAGAAACTTATTATTTTTTACTACATTAAATATTAAGTATTTACGTGGATTCTCTGTTAGTGTATCTAATTTTTTCCAAAAAACATATGCTGAAAAAATACCCTATCCTTATCAAAATGAAGTTGAAAGAAATTTTGAAAATCTTAATATGAAAATACCAAAAAAGAACGATATCTTTAAATTTTCTCAACATAAATTATCAAATAGAACTTCTGACATTACAAAGAAATTTAATAATGCACTGATTATTGCTACTGGTGCAAAATTAGTATCTAAACAATGGAATAAAGATAATTTTTTTGAGATAGCTAAGCTATGGATGCGCAATAAAGGTGATATTGTTTTTATCGGAAATAAACAAGATAAAGAAGATGCAGATAATATAATTGCAAAATTAAAAGAGTGGCAGAAAAGAACTGAACTTATGTTTCAATCTCATAATTATTATAATTTTTGCAATACAACAACATTAGATGAAACTATATCTTTGATTCAATATGGGAGCGCAATGATAGCGAATGATAGCGGACCAGCTCATCTTGCATCTTTTACTGATACAAAAGTAGTTACTATACAAGCAAGCCAAGATTTTAAACTAAAATGGGACCCTTATTTTTCAAAGGATCTTGTATTGAGGCCAAATAGATTCTCTGTATGCAAATGTAGCGTAGAGTCATGTGGATACTGTATTAATGACATCAAGTACGATGATGCATGGGAAAAATTGAAAGGTTTTGCATAATGTGCGGAATAGCAGGAATAATAAACTTTCAATCTCCTATAAATGAACATAAAGAGATTGTTAGTAAATTTTATACAGATCTTCACCATAGGGGTCCAGATGCAAAAGGTTATTATTTTTCACCATCATCTAATGCCTTATTATGCCAAACAAGATTATCTATAATTGATACCTCAGACAATGCTAATCAGCCTATAGAGTCCTATGATAAAAGATTTAATATTATTTTTAACGGAGAGATATACAACTATAAAGAGTTAAATAAAATTATATGTAAAAGATTTAATATTCATACAAAGAGCGACACTGAGGTATTGCTTTATATGTATATAGAATATGGTGCAGAGTGCTTAAAATATATTAATGGAATGTTTAGCTTTGCAATTTGGGACAATCTAAAAGAGGAAATATTTATTGCTAGAGACTCTCTAGGAATTAAGCCTCTATACTACAACTTTAGTAACAATAAATTATCATTTTGTTCAGAGTTAAGATCTTTAATGAAGTCTAAACAGTTTGACTATAAGCTAAATTATCAAGCCATAAACTCTTATTTACTTACAGGATATTTTCATGAACCAGAAACTATCATAGATAACATTTTCTTATTAGAATCAGGTCATTATATTATTTTAAATAAAAAATCATTCTCGAAAATCAATTATTCTCAGAATGATGCTCCAAAAAATCATAAAAAATTTAATCGACAAGAAACATTGGACGCTGTTAAAAATGGTTTTAAAAACAGTATTGAGCATCATTTAGAAAGCGATGTACCTATAGGAGTCTTTTTAAGTGGTGGAATCGATTCTAGTGCAATTCTATCGGTAGTTTCGCAATTTTCAAAAGTAAATACATTGAGTATAGGCTTTGAAGAGGAAAAATGGGATGAGTCAAGAGTATCAAAAAAAATAGCTCAATATTATAAATCTAACCATCATGAGCATATTATTAAAGAACAAGAAGCTGCTGATGCTATAGATAATTTTATTGATATAATCGACCAGCCTACAGTAGATGGATTTAATACTTATTTTATATCAAAATTTACTAAACAGACTGGACTAAAGGTGGTTTTATCTGGATTGGGAGGAGATGAACTATTTGGTGGATATTCATCATTTCGAAGAATGAAAATTATCAATCATTATTTAACAATAAGAAATAATCTTTTTTCAAAAGAAAGTTTAAAAAAAATAACTCCTAATACATTTATAGAAAAACGAAGCCATAGATTAGTAGATTTAATTCATTCAGACAACTTACTTGATTCATATATAGCACTCAGAGGTATTTTTTCAAAAAAACTAGCTCTAAGCATTACAACGAAACTTTCACAAGATGATGGTCTTAATTTTGCAAATAAAACTGGATATATAAATAAGAATAGTAATATTTACTCAACTACCAGGAATTTAGAGTTAAGTAATTACTTGAAAAATCAATTATTAAGGGATGCAGATATTTTTGGTATGAAATGGTCTACTGAAATCAGAACTCCTTTTATAGATAAAAATTTTATATCATTAATTCAATCTCTTCCAGAAAAATATATTTTTGAAAAAAATAAAAGGATTTTAAGCGAATCTCTAAACTTACCAATGCATATGATTAATCAAAAAAAACAGGGCTTTTTATTTCCTTTCGAAATATGGCTTAAAAATACCATGTTAAAAGAAATAAATACTACAACAAGTGGATTGATTAACAATAATAATGAATGGTATAAGATCTGGACTGTCTTTATACTTAAGAAATGGATAGATAAAAATATTTAAAAAAATCTTTTTCTAAATAGGTCTATATCGATTATTTTCTACTTACAGTTATGGAAATTATAAAAGCAATACTTTATGTTTTAAAAAATAAAAAAAAGGCATTACGCAATTTTTTTCTTCTACTTTCATGTATATTTATCTTGAATTATGTCTATAAAGATAGAATATATATATCTGATATTAAATTAGCTCATAATTCTGAAGACGGATCAAGTAATTCATCAGGATTGAGCAAATTTGTTTCATCTTTTTCTGGAGGTACTGCAGGCTCTATCGGATCTTCAACAACTAATTTTGATATGATACCAGAAGTAGTATATAGTAGAAGTTTTTTAAATAAAATTCTTGAAAAAGATTTTTACTATGAGGAAGAAAAGAAAAAACTTTACTTGATATATTCTAAAAAATCATCAGAAAATCCAAATATTCCATTATTAAAGCTAGATGGAAGAAAAAAACTTTCAAAAAATATCTCAGTTAGTAAAAATTTAAATAATCCTGTTATCGGTATAAGTATATCTGCAAATGATAAGCAATTGTCATTTGATATTGCTACTGCAGTACTAGAACAATTAAAAATAGACTTAACAAATTTTCAATTAGAAAGAATTGAAAAGAAAATAACAGTTATTAAAAATCAAGTTCAATCCTCTTCTAAAGAACTTTCTATCTTAGAAGAAGATTTAAAAAACTTTCGTGTAAATAATTCTAATATCGTTCAGTCTCCAACATTAAGAATGGAAGAATCAAAGAAACTCAGGGATATATTAGCAGTCAGCAACGCTTATAGCTCATTAAAAATAGAACTAGAATTAACAAAAATAAAATATTTTGAAGAGGCTAATGTCCTTCAAGTAATCGATGCACCAAATCTTCCATTAAGAAAAAGTGCGCCTAGACTTAGATATATGCTACTAGGCCTGATAGTGACTTTCTCATTTATAACTATTCTTTATATCTATATAACTCTTTTTTTAAAAAGTGACTTAGGCAAAAATATTCAAGGCACAGTATCATCTATTAGAGATATAGAATAAAAATTGAGAATGTTAAAAATTATTAAAAATGTTTATACTGAAATTGTATGGAGAATATCAAGAAAAATATTCTTAAATATTCGAAACGATTCTCCTTCAAGTGCTATAGCTAATGCATCAGCTGATCCATATGTTAGTGAAAAAAATATTCTGAAATATTTTCTAAAAACATACCAAAAAAAAGAAAAGGTTCTTTTTGATGTTGGAGCAAACATTGGAACTTGGTCTAAATTAGCTATAGAACATGATAAAAATATTTCTGTCTTTGCTTTTGAAGCAATCCGTCAAACATATATGAATCTCAAAAATAATTTTAATCAAAACAGTGCTAATATAAATATTATCAATAAAGCTATTTCAAATGAAGTAGGAAAATTTAATATATATAATTTTGGAGAAAATGAAGGAACAAATTCTTTTTTTAATAACGAAGTTTTATATAAGGGCTCTGAAAAAATTATTCCAAAAGTAGAAGAAGTTACCACCATTACTATTGACATATTCTGTAAAGAAAATAATATTAGTACAATTGATTATGTAAAATGTGATACTGAAGGTAATGACTTTAATGTCATTCTTGGATGTAAGGAAATGTTTAATAATAATAATATTATTGCATTCCAATTTGAATATAATTGGAGATGGATTAATTCTAAATCATATCTTAAAAATGTATTTGATCTTTTTGAAGATACTGATTACCTAATTGGTAAAATTACTTCAGATAAAGTCAAATTAATTGATAAGTGGAATCCTGAATTGGAACAATTCTATGAAAATAATTATCTAATTGTAAATAAAAATTATCTAAAAAACTTTAAGCATGATTTTTATTACTTCAATAAAAAAAATGTTTTACAAGTTGCTTAGTTTTAAGAAAATGATACAAAAAGCTTGAAAAGTAATAATATAATAAAAGAGAGTTTTTGGTCTTTTTTTGGTCAGTCTCTTAGCGCTATTGCAATGATAGCAGGAATTAGAGTAGTTACTGAATATATCACTCCAATACATTATGGACAATATGTGGTATTTTCTGGTATCGCACTACTATTCTTTAACGTTATTAGTGGATCAATTTTTCAATCATTTTTAAGAATTATCCCAGAAAAAAATGAAGCTAAAGCACTTTTACTATCATCAAAGCTAGTTTTTCTTTTTGGAGGATTTGCACTCTCTGCCTTATTGATAAGCTTTTTGTTCAAATCCTATTTTTTGTTCCTCCTTTTTGTTTTCTTTAGTTACTTAATATCAGAACATTTTGTGGGTTTGTTTAAAGTTTTAATGAACATTAAAAAAGAGCAGAAAAAGTATGCTTTTTTTCAAATTTTTCTTTCAGTTTTGAGACCATTATTTTCTGTACTACTCTATTTATACTATGAAAATAACTTTACAAGCATTTTATATGGATTCTTGCTAGCTAATTTATTAACGAGTTTTATATTTTTTGGAAAAAATATTTTGCAAGATTTGGTAAAGTCATTTGGACAAAAATTTTATTGGAATGATTTTTATGAATTCTTTGATTTTGCTAAACCTCTAGTATTTCAAAAAATTTTTGGATGGTGTATAAGCAATGCAGATAAATATATAGTTGTTTTTTTCTTAGGTGTAGGTGCTACAGGTAAATATGCTCCTATTGTAAGCTTAGTATCTATGTTATATCTTACAGTAAATGAGGCAATTAATATCATTCTTAGACCTTATTATTTTGAATATATTGCTACGAATAAAAGAAGGGCTAGTAAAAAAATATTAAAAATATATGCCCAATTATTATTTTTTATGTCAATCATTTTTATAAGTTTGTTTACATTCTTTAATCAACAAATTGTATCTCTTATATTGGGAGAAAATTTTCGCGAATACTACTATCTCCTTCCAATGCTATCTATAGGATTTTCATTCTTAGTTTTTGGTTATCTTTTTGAAACTATGTGTCTTGCATATAAAAAAACATGGAATGTATTGATAATTGAAAGCATAGCAGCAATTACAAATATTATTATACTACCGATTATGATTTATAATTTTGGCATCAAAGGTATACCTTTTGCTATATTATGTACCTATATAGCTCATTTTATATCTGGTTTTATACTCACTAAAAAACTATTAAAAAATTGATAATAGTTATACAGTGAAGGAACTGAATCTGGAGAAGAATAGGTATTCAATAGAATATGGGATAAAAGAAATTTTTAGTTCTAATAACTAATTATAGTAGATATTGTTTATACCTTACGTACTCGTTCTTTTCCTCGAGAAAATCCAGTTAGTTTAGCAAAATTTTGTCTGAAAAAATTATCTATAGAACTATACATTCTTGTCAATGATTGATTTGGTCGGCCATTAAAACTTGTAACATGATAATATTCAAAATTTCTTGGAGATGATTCAGAAAAATAATAATTACTGACACAACACCTAGAAAGATCTGTTTTAACCTGATCTACAGAATGCCATGTATGGTCTCCAGTTTCCATTACAACTAGTCTATTAAATTTTGCTGGTATTTTAACTGGATATTTTACTTTATCATCCCACAGTTCAAAATTTCCACCATGTTTTTCTTCTAATCCCGGAGAAACATAGAATAATAAATTTAATCTCCTATATCGTTTTCTTCCTCCATCATGAGAATTATCTATATGAGGATTTAAGAAATCTCCCTTACGCATTTTTGATATTCCTCCAGCATAAAGAGATGGATCATATTCTAAATTATTGATTCCTGTAATTTTTGATACCAATGAAACAATTTCTTTATCATGAAATGCTTCAGTGATATCAGAAAGTATTGGATCAAGATTATCTAATTTTGCATAAGTTAATTTTTTTTCTCTAAAAGTATCTTCAAGTATCCAATAATCACCATCAAATTCTTTATAGATAGATTTAACTGACTCATTATCAATAAGATTGTCAAGAATAAAAAATTTTGTTCTTGTGCCCTTATGACCTTCTCTATATTGTATTGTTAATTGATCAATATTTTGTGATAATTTTTCTTTGATTTGTGTTATAAAATCATTTTTCATATTTTAAAATTTAGTATTTATTTTTCAAGTTAGAAATATTAAAAATTATTTTTTTTAGAAAAAAAAATACTAATTTTTGCTTACTTTATTACACATAATTAAAATGAATAGAATAATTCAACAACAAACTTCTACATTACTATTAGGATTATTATCCATTTTTTTATTTTCTATATTTATACTTCTTTTTTTCTTTTATTTTTCTTTAATACCTAATTACCAATTTTTTAATATCGGAACATTTATAAGCATTATTATTTATAATATTTTTTATGGAATCGTAATGTTTAATGATAAAAATATACCTTATATACTTTTTTCTCCTCTTTTTTGGTATAAATTTATATCTACTTTATTTTTTGGTATAGGCCCGCTGGTTTATTACTTTGGTAGCACTATTACAATTGCTTATATGCAACGCTATTTTTTTATGACAGATGAATTATTGTCTAAGATTGTTTTAATATATATTACTACTATTTGTTTGACTGATTTTATATTTTTGATTTTAAATCATTTTTCTCCATTACCAAATCAACTTTCAGTGAAATTAATCAATAAAAAATTATTGCTTTTTTACACATTAACGATTGGTCTTTTTTTTAAGTATGCAATAATTTTTCCTTCAGTACAGCTTGGAATTAATGCTCCTGGAATTTCTCATGTATTTTCTACGTTTATATACGTAGGAATTTTTCTTTTATACAGTATTGGGCAAACAAATAATCTTTATAAAATATTATTCTATATATTAGTAGGTATTGAAATGGGATCTTCTTTTTTAGTTCTATCAAAGGAATACTTATATATGTCAATAATGTTTGCTTCATTCGTTATCTTCTTTTATAACAAAAATTTAAAAAATATAGTAATAACTGGGTTGGTATCTGCTTTTTTATATATCGCTGTTATTCAAAATTTATTTTTGGTCCTTAGGAGTGCTGGAGAGGGAAATTTTGGGATTACATCAGGTCGAGAAGTGTCAATAGCACTTGATACAGCTAAAACAATGAGAAACGCTACGATGATGGAGGGAGATAGTCTTGGTTCGTTTCAATCTTGGTGGGATCGATTATCTTATGTAAAATATCAAGGATATGCAGTAGAGGCATATGATATGGGGTATCCAGGAGAAACCTTTAAAAATTTTAAATATATTTTTATACCTCGGTTTATTTATCCTGAAAAACCAAATTTAAATCCAGGCGCGGCATATAACAGTCTAGTTCAAGGTAGTTTTAGTGAAAGAGCTCCAAATAGTACTGGTCCCGGGATTTTTGTAGAGGCATACTGGAATGGAGGTTGGTTATATGTAATATTGACTATTATTTATTTTTCTTTTTTACTATTTTACGCTTCAAAAATTATAATTAAAAATTTGAAAGAAAAAAACTACACAATATTAATATTGTCTGTTAATGCTATTTATATAGGTCGTTCTATAGATAGTTGGTTTGTCGGTACTTATGGCGGATTTATATTCAATATGATGATAGTATATGTATTCTCTCTTTTTATGTATAAAGTACTAGAAAGCATTTTAGATACAACAAGAATTGAATTAAATGAATAGCTCATATTCAGTACATCATATCTGCTCATTTATAGCCAAGAAACAACTTGGTGGTCACTCTTATTCGGTACCAGCTTTGTGTGAAAGTCTTGTTGAAAAAATTGATACTCATCTCCATGTAACAAATGGTGAACTAAGCGATATTTCGAACAACCTAGTATTTAATCCATCCTTTACAATTCATGAATATAAAACTAACCCTCTTTTAAAATCTATTTTATCATCCAAGACATTTAAATCTAATCTAAAAAAAATAGTAAAGGATGGGGACATAATTCACAGTCATGGTCTATGGAGAATGCCTAATATATATCCACTATTGGCAAAAGAAGATAACGATATAAAAATAATTGTTTCTCCAAGAGGCTCATTATCACAAGCTGCTCTGAATATATCTAAATATAAAAAATATTTTTTTAAAAATATTTTCAGACAAAACGAGCTATTAAAAAAATGTGATGGTTTTCATGCTACATCAATTAAAGAAAAAAATGAAATTAGGATACTAGGTTATAAACAACCGATTGCAATTATATCAAATGGTATCAATATGCCTTCACGGTATAGAAAAAGTTTCAATAAAAATAGAACTAAATTTTTATATTTAGGTAGAATCTATCCAATTAAAGGTCTAGATCTACTTATAAAAGTATGGAAAAAGATTGACGACAAGAATGCAAGCTTGGATATATGTGGATTTAAAAAAAACAATGAAGATTTAAACTATTATAAATCTTTAAAAAAACTCACAAAAAAATTAGGTATAAAGAATATTACTTTTTCGGATGAAGTATCCGGTGAAGATAAAAAACAAAAATTTATTGAAAATGATGTATTTATACTTCCTTCAAAATCAGAAAATTTTGGCTTAGTAATCGCTGAAGCCATGTCTTATGGACTGCCTGTTATTACATCTGAACATACTCCATGGAAGTTTCTTGAAGAAAAAAAATGTGGGTGGGTAGTGAAGCTAAACGAAAAAAGCTTACTTTCAACCATCAATGTTGCAAAAGGTTTAAATCCAATAGACTTAAAAGAAATGGGATATCGAGGCAGATTATTAGTAGAAAATAAATATAATTGGAATAAACTAAATGCTAAATACTCTGAATATTATAATTGGCTTAATACTGGTGGAAACAATCCAGAATTTGTAGATTTATTTTAATATGAAATTATTAATACTAGGTGGTACTGGTATGGTTGGACATACATTAATTAAACAGCTATCAACTAAATATAAAATATTCAGCATCCTAAGAGAACGAACTGATCTCAAATCAAGTAAATTTTTTGAGCAAGTCTTAGAAAAAAATCGATGTATTTTTATTGATGACATTAACCAATATAACAACCTAAGTGGAGCCATTAAGAAGATATCTCCTGATATTGTAATTAACTGTATAGGAGTAATTAAACAAAGACATGACATTGAAAATATACTAAACATGATAAAGATTAACTCCCTCCTACCTCACATATTGAATGATATATGCCATACAAATAACATAAAGTTAATTCATTTAAGTACAGATTGTGTTTTTTCGGGAAATAAAGGAAATTATAAAGAATCAGATCATCCTGATCCTACAGACAAGTATGGAGAATCAAAACTTTTAGGAGAAATAAACGAAGGAACCGCACTAACAATAAGAACTTCTTTTATTGGACCAGAACTTTTCAATAAAAAAAGTTTATTTGAATGGATTAAGTCGCAAAAAAATACTGAAATTGATGGATTTGAAAATGCTATTTATTCAGGATTAACTACATTAACATTTGCTCAAGTGATTGAAAATATTATAGATAAACATCTAGATCTAAGTGGTGTATGGCAAGTTTCTTCAGATTCAATTAGTAAGTTTGAATTAATTAAAATGATAAATCAAAAATTTAATTTAAATATTAAAATTAATCGTAATAGTAGTTTTCAATGTAATAGGAGTCTAAATTCTTCAAAATTTAAGAAAAAAACGGCTATAAAAATTCCTTCTTGGGAATCAATGATCAATGATTTATATAATGATAGTTAAAGAGAGATAAAATTGAAATTATTAAAAAATAAAATTGTTCTTATAACTGGCGGAACAGGCTCTTTTGGAAATGCAGTTCTAAAAAAATATTTAAATTTAGAAGTAAAAGAAATACGTATTTTTTCAAGAGATGAAAAAAAACAAGATGATCAAAGAAAATTTTATAAGGATGAGAGAATTAAATTTTACCTTGGAGATGTCAGGGATAAAGAATCAATTAATGATGCAATGGTTGGAGTAGATTTTGTATTTCATGCTGCAGCACTAAAACAAGTACCATCTTGCGAATTTCATCCTCTAGAAGCTGTTAGAACTAATGTAATGGGTACTGCAAATGTTATTGATTGTGCATTTGCACATAAAGTGTCTAAAATTGTCTGCTTGAGTACAGATAAAGCTGTTTATCCAATAAATGCAATGGGAGCTTCTAAAGCGATGATGGAAAAAGTTGTAGTGGCAAAATCAAGAAATGCCCCAAAAAATACAAGTTTATGTTTAACTAGATATGGTAATGTGATGTCTTCAAGAGGCTCTGTGATACCACTTTGGCTTTCACAGATTGAACAAAATATTCCAATTACTGTCACTGATAAAGAAATGACTAGATTTATGATGACATTAGAAGATGCAGTAGACTTAGTAGAGTATGCTTTTTTAAACGGGAAAAATGGAGATATTTTTGTACAACAATCACCTGCAGCAACTATGGGTACTTTGTTAGAAGCTATATTAGAATTGAAAAAATGTAAAAGTCATCCAATCCATGATATTGGAATCAGGCATGGAGAAAAAGTATTTGAAGTTTTATGTAGTAAAGAAGAAATGTATAAATCTGAAAATTTAAAAAATTATTTTCGTATACCAAGCGATAAGAGGGACTTAAACTATGAGAAGTATTTCGAAAAAGGTAATAAAAAAGTTCGTGAAATAAAGGAATACAGTTCTGACAATACAAAACGCTTAGATATCAAAGAAATGCAAATATTATTGAAAAAATTAGAGGAATTTAAGTAAAGTGAAAGTCTTAACAATACTCGGTACTCGACCTGAAATTATCAAACTTTCAAGAACTATGTCTTTGCTTGATAGATTTGTTAACCACGTAGTAGTTCATACTGGACAAAATTATGACTATGAATTAAATCAAATTTTTTTTGAGGATTTAGGAATAAGAAAACCAGATCACTTTTTAGATGTTGCTGAAGAAAAACTAGGAGCTACGATAGCAAATATTATAAAAAAATCAGATGAAATTTTTGATATTGAAAAACCGGATGCATTACTTGTCTTAGGAGATACAAATAGTTGTTTATCAACTATTATGGCAAAAAGAAAAAAAATACCAATTTTTCATATGG
>CEUA01050406.1_pt1 | contig 28075 bp, 23 predicted proteins | sample 361541 | NCBI WGS metagenome assembly CEUA01 (sample SAMEA2623079, study PRJEB7988) | marine metagenome | isolation source: saline water (ENVO:00002010), including
ACCAAGAGGGAGCAATTGACATGTACCGACGCATCGCAGAGGTATTTAGCCGACCGATAATAGTACAAAACGCAGATAACTACGCACCATTGAGCGGCGACCAATTAGCTTCTCTGGTTGACGAAATTCCCCAGATACAATACATAAAAGAAGAGCGCCAACCAGGCCCCAAGCATATTGCTGAGGTAACGTCTGTTGTAAGCGACCAAATCAAGTGTGTTTTTGGTGGTGCTGGAGGTAAATTCATGATAGATGAAATGAATCGTGGAGCAAAGGGCAATATGCCCGCATGCGAATTCGGCGATATTTTGGTGAAAATTAATAACCTGTGGAAGAAAGATAACGCGGAAGCTGCACGTTCCTTACATAGAAAATTGTTACCTTTAATTAATCTCGAAAATCATCCTTTCATGCGCTATATACTCAAGCGAAGAGGAGTATTTAGCAATTTGATAGAGCGTGCTCCAGCAGGCAAACTATCATTGGATGAAAACGACCGTCACGAGATTTCAGAACTATTAAAAGTGATCTCGCCTGAGATCGAATCTTATCCAATCCTGCCAGATTAAAAAACTTGGCACTGAACCCAACCGGAGAACGAAAAACATTTTTCAATCATTTACTCTTGTTTCCTTTCCCCACGGCAATAGCCAATCCAGTATTTACTTCGGAGGTCTTCCCCCAATTGTAGCCACGAAGCCCCGCGTATATCATATATAGCTCGCCATTCAACCAGAACACTTGGGGTGTAAGTAGACCATCAGAATCCCAGTTCCCAGATCCGACAGATGGGACAAAAATAGGATTGTTTGGGTTCGGATCGAATGAAAGAAAATCCGTAGTACGAACATGCCCTATGGACCACATTTCCCCATCGTAACCTCCATAGAATAGATGAAAATAGGTACCGTCATATAATATCTCCGCTTCACGGACACCTCTTCGATCCCATTCTGCACCAGAACCCCAAAAAACAGGATTAGAGAAACTCTTTTCTATTTTTTCCGGCTTGTGTGCCGAGGCCTTCGCATAACAAATAGTTGGTATATTGTACAGACTACCAGGGGTTTGCACATGCCGTGGAGTTTCGGCCGTATACACGATATGAATGACGTCATCAACTACCACCGCAGACGGATGCGACGAACCATGTAATTCATATTCCTCAGAAACACCTAGGACAGGATCGTCAGAAACTCGCTTCAGGCAGCTCCAATCACGACCACAAGACAACAATCCTGTCTGTTTTATCCGTGGTTTCTCCATCCGCTGTCCAAGGTAGTAGACATAATTACCTCCATCAGTCGGATTATGAAAAGGAAAAGGGTACTCTACGCCATAGTTATCAAAACCATCTACAGAGGCAACAAGTAATGGATTTTGACTATCATGCTGAACCTCAATAGGAGTAATCACTTTCGCGTAACTGTGCATGATTTCCCATCGATTATCAATCTTCTTTCGGCCCCATAAGTAGTGTATGATATCTTCAACAACAATAGCGTGTGCTGCTGCAGCCCATTCCTGTGGACTAGCACTAATTAATGGAATATCGAAAGTAAGGCGCTGAAAATTAGCAACATCGTCAAATTCAATAAGAGACATAATCAGAATCTATTCTGGTAGGAACTCGAATCCTGCAACAATGACCGAGGTTGGATTGTTGTCGGAAGGGGGATTGCCATCCAATAACCATAAATTTAGGCGCACAGCTTCTCCTCCAGGCATCGGTAGATCATCACCGTTATACTGCCATCGGGCCGTCAATGTGCCACTCCCAACTACACCTAGTTGAACATTCGATCGGCTCTCAAATTCCACTCTATCTGCAATCCAACGGAATTGATGCATAGAAAGCCCCGAATCCTTAGGTTCTTCAAAACGTGTCAAATTTCCCGTTTTATCCCATGGTTGAACTACAAACTGTGCATTTCGGTTCGCTGGATTACCCCAACGTGAGAACTCAATGTCAATCTCTCGATGATTGAAATTCGGTTCATCATTCCATGTAAACAAACCAAAGACAACGCGTTCATTAAGTGCGCCTTCACCATCTATGGTATAAAACCGATAAGTGCCAAAACCAAAACTAGACGATGAAACAACTTCAGCACACTTCCAATAATCTCCATCTTTCGTAATCTGTAGATGCAATTGATCTTCATCATCAACCCAAACATTGCTCTGGCTATCGGAAAATAAGTTTGGGCCAGGCCCTACAGCATAAGGACTATGTTTAATCCACCATTCATAACCAGAAAAGGAAAGTGTCCGCCTTGGTGGCTTACTCCGAATTGTATCATTTTTAGCTAATGCAATCGAATCGATAACTGACGGCAGAGCCCCAAGTCCTAAAACCGGTTCAGGTGTAAAATCGTAAGGCACAACATAGGCACGTATCTCAGTAGCATATTCATCAACGCCTCCAGTCGTAATATCCACTTGCCAGAAACCATTTTGATCAATATTAGTCAGTGGGAATTCAAGAGACGGTTTCATCCACCAACCGTTGACAAAAATATATACGGCTACTTTTGCGACTGCAGGATCCAAACCAATAACATTACCAGTTAATTCGCCCTGCTCTCCGTATGCAGGTACATTTAACCACTCTATTCTTGGCATTTCGTGCTCTACTGGACTGCCTACTGATGTACGGCTTTGACAACTAAAAAGTAAAGCCGAGGCCATTCCAACTCGAAGCAACAACCTTAGCATCGGAATTTTCATCAGTCACTACGATCCCTCTTCTAAAGGTTCAATTAGATACTGATAGATCAAAAGAATAAAACATAACGGTAAATAAAAATGTGTCACCCGTTCGATAAACTAATTGTCTCGAGAATATCTCTATTTAATAAAATTTATTAAAAAACGGTAGATCGCATAAATACGCAATCTACCGTCAATTGAACCGAAATTTTCAAAAAAAGAAGCGTCAATTAGCCGCTGATTGCCTCAAAATTCTGATCTGTGTTGTTAGCATCTGCATCACCAAAATTTCGAGATAATGTCTCAAGTACGCTCTCGGCTTCATCCAAAGTTTTCGTCCAGCTATAGATTTCCTCCATGACTCCAGAATGCTCTCCGATCCCAACCGAATTATTAAAATAGATATCCAGCGTCGCAATGGCTTCGGATCTCTTCGCTCTCCAGTGGTCCACAGTGGCCGTATATAATTTATTCATTATTTGGTTCCCCTATTCAAAATTAACTGTGGAAAAAAGATATTAAAAAAATCATAAAAGTCAACTTAAATCATTAAAAAACAATGTTTTACATAACATACAAATATCTTTAAAAACAAACCCCTGTTTACACATGTTCACGTGTATTAGTTTATTTATACGCGCGTTTTACATGATAAACCTTTGTATGGATGAGATACAGACAGATGAAAACAGTATACAACTGCAACTGAATGGGCATGAATTTTCAAGGACATACAAAATGGATCACTCCCTAACAGATCACTTTGCGTCATATAAACGTGACGGATATACCGTTTTTAGACAATTTATGACACCAGAAGTTGTTGATTTCGTAAGAATAAACGTCGAAACCGAATTCCAACAACGGTTCAAGGCAGAACCAGACCGCCCAAGAACCACAATCTCAGACCTTATTGCTCACCAAACTCTGTCTGAAAAAATGTCAAAGCAATTACTTAATCCTACAGTTCTTGATTTTGCTGAATATGTAATGGGACCATTTGTGCAACTTGACAGTATGGAAATAACTGGCTTTCCGAGCAGACCTCCCGATCAACTTAACCTTGTTGCAGATTGGCATAGGGACGCCTTTAGTTATTCAGACATGTGGGCAAATCATCCCTCTAGAAAAGACCTCACGTCTCATCCCTATACAGCACCCACCGCCTGTAATTGTCTAACCTATTTGCAAGAGATGAACCAGTCTACAGGTTCTTTAAGGGTAATTCCCGGATCTCATTTAGACTATACACAAATCAGCGAAACAAATAGAAAAAAACCTCATGACCGCGAATTTTTAATAGAATTAAATGCTGGAGACATGGTTTTCACGCATAACGAACTATTACACTCAGGCTCGCTTAACACGTCTGATCAAACTCGTTACTTCGTGAGCATATATTTCCAACGGATCGGCCTGCCCCATAGAGATCGATTTGATATTCCAGAAATAGACACACTATGTGAAAACGCTCGTCAGCGTAAAGATAGACGGGTACAACGTCTTTTCGGTATCGATCCCCTTTTTTCAGAGCGCGAACGAATGGCCTGGTCGAAAATGATCGCCGATGACCGTTCGCAAGTAATAACAGAGGATGTTGACTAGAAATTGAATTCATATCAATATATTAGTCAACGGACTAGTAACATTTTCCTTGTTTGGCTATGTTGCATCTTGTTAGGTCTTAACCCCAATGAAGATATTCGCATTTGACATAGATATACCCCAGTAGCCAATTCATTACCTTTTTCGTCTCGACCATCCCATTTAGAAGTGTATCTTCCTGCACGGCGCGTAGATTTCACCAATTGAGCCACGCGCTGTCCTTTCGCATTATAAATAGCGATCGACACATGACTATCAGATTTAATGTCATAGCTGATAATGGTACTGCTATTGAATGGATTTGGGAAATTATTCGAAAGTTCGAAACTTCGTGAGATAGAGTTGGGATTTTTTTCAATGGCTGTGTTAATCTCTTCGGAACGAAATTTAATTTCGTCTAAATAGAATGTACCCCGAAAATTTCCTGAGAAATTTATTTGACTCAGGCCACCACGCAAATTAAATCGGTTTAGCTTGACGTCTATACGCTGCCATCCAGAAAGAGAAGTATCAATTAGCCCTGCCTCAAAAAGATTTAATAATGTTTCGCCGATATAAAGAGAGAAGTATTTATCTTTCTGCCGCGGAGAGGTGATACCATCAATATTAATTGCAAAGCTTAACCAATCGTATCCAGAAATATTAAATGGACTTAGAGACCCAAACCGTACATTCCAATCCCAGTCACCGTCGACTCCACGGAAAGATGCAGCACGTTGACCGCTATAGACTATTTTGTCCTCATTTAGGTCCTGCGGCAAGTTTTCTACCCATGTCTTATTTCGAACCGACCATTCTTCAGATATCTCATCTGCATAAATCCAATAATCAGAGAGCTTCTGGACAGGAAGCAACAACGTATTACGAGGAATTCGTATACGGTATTCCTCGTTTTCAGTTCGTTGAGAGACGTAGATTACAATTGTTTTGGCACCACCATCGCCAAAAGTGTCAAACGACTCAGACAACCGGAAATGACTAGGTTCCGTTTCTACTAAAGATGCGGAATCAGGTCCCCCGATTGAACTTAGATCAGCCTCTACGATAGTTTCCAACACATCGCTAACAGATCGTTCAATAATAACATCCGCTTCGACATTAACTTTAGAACCTGCTCTTATAGAATCCGGTAAACTGGTTTTTATCTTCGCAATTATGGGACTATGGTCAATCCTTAAAATTGCATGGATATTTTTGTCGATCGACACATACATACGACCTTCGCTGTCAGCTGTTATCCCAACAGGATAACCCCAAACATCGTCTATTTCAGTTCCTCTTTGAAATCCGGTTACGAAATCCTCTCTATAAACATTCGAACCATCCGGATCAGAAAATAGTGTAATTATTTTATATCCAGGAGAAGGCGCCAATTTTGCATGACCTGCATGTAGTGCTACAAAAGCTGTGTTTTTAAAGCGCTTTGGAAAAAGATCTTCTCGATAAAAATGAATACCCATTGGAGCAGTATGAGCAGGCAATAAAGCGACAGGCGGCTTCATAGTTGAAACAAGTAGAGAATCATTCCTAGTAAGCGGCAAATTTTTTGCGTAGTCAGGAATTGAAAAGTCTATGAAATTTTGATAACCATAGGCAAACGGCACACCATAGAAACCATCTTCCCGGATTATGTCAACCCATTCCGGAGGAATCTGCCCACCCTCTTTGTCGTGTCCGTTGTTTGTTCCCCAAAGCTGATTGGTCTCCGGATGTAAGGCCATACCCACTACGTTACGCACCCCACTTGCAAAAACTCGACGGCCCGAGCCATCCATGTTGAATTCGAGTACGACACCGCGCTCCGGCTCATTGTTACGACACATATCACATGGCCATCCGACAGACAGGTACACTTTTTCATTTAATTCGTCCACCACTATCGTTCTGGTTGAATGACTGCCTGTCGAGGGAATGTCGTCAGCAAAAACCATTCGCTCCCGGTATCCTCCATCTCCGTCAACGTCGCGATATCTTAGGACTTGGTGTCGATCCGCTACGTACATAGTACTCCCTGAAAAGGCAATACTATGTGCTCGTTTGAAACCACTAGCAACGGTAATCATTTCGTCCGCGACTCCATTACCATCCCTATCAGGCAAAGCGACAACCCTACGGTTATTCATATCTGCAACATGTAAAATCTCTCTATAATCAAATGCCATAAGACGAGGTTTATTAAGATCATGTCCGGAAAATACATTTACGGTGAACCCGGGGGGTAGATTCAACGTTAGATCTTGAGATATGTTACCAAACTGTGAGGGGATTTCTACCTCGACAGGTTGTAGGGTGATTCTGTGCTTTGGTGTCAAGTTATTTGCGCCCTGTCTTAGCGTAGAGAGAGGCTCAGAGATAACATCGGAAGAAGCCAAAAATCCAAAAATTGTAACAACATGCATATTTGACCAAAGCTTTTTCATATTATTGCAAACCTTTCTCTTATTTGGATGATTGGAAAGAGAACTTATTTAAACGGGTAAAACTTCAAATTATTAATCTTGTTCAAACATGATATTCATGAGATTGAAGAAGCTCTTTAAGAAGGCCAAATTTAGACAATTATTTTATCAGTAAATCAAATTTTTTTAAATTGAATTCTTCGGTATATTTACGGATCTCGTCTATTTAAAACTGAAAGTGAAAATTGTAATATCAGACTGTTTATAGTCACTTGAAGCAGAACAGACAGACTTTTTTAACTCCATTTTTCTTGTAAATTCAATTTAACAATTCTCCTCCTAAAACCGAGGGAATTCCCTGCAAATCATTTGTTTCGACACTAACCAAACCATTTTCCCAAACGATCATTCCCGTACTCATTGCATCTACTTCCACTTTTCCATCCGGAACCTCAAAAACAACCGGGCCAATTCCGGGGCCATGATACGCCGCGACCCAGCATTTACGTTTAGGGTTGGCAAAGATCCAGGCAGGAAATTTTTCACACCTTAAAACAGCTTCACCTATTTGAACGAGACCGGTAGAATTTTGCTTCATAAGAGGCGACTCCATCATGGGCCAGCTTTGATCGCCTTTTTGAGTCCAGCGCCGTTTTAATTTCCATCGCATCAAATCAACCTCTGCTCCCAAATTACAACCATCTCGCGAATATTCGACCTTCCATATTCTCTCCTCATCGTCTTCCCCACTAAAGGTAAATGGATCATCCGCATAATCCAGCAACTGACCACTGTCCACTTCTTTTACAAATTCTCTACCATCAGAAAAATCACTGCGTTTTGCTACCTCCGCATAAAATCCAGCTTGAGGCAAGCCTTGATAAAACGAACCAGGCCATCCTAACTCCCAAAACGTTTTTGGTGGGCCTTCGTAATTATAGGCTTCTAAAACTAGATTTCCGTTACGCTCAACTAACCGAACAGGGGGATTGTGGCTAAGTTTAGTGCGAGTTAATAAACGGATAGCGGTATAAATAGACCCGCTGCCGACAACTATGGTTTCATCTCCCCCAACGACCTCGGGGAGCTTCTTTACTCTACGATCTCCTATCCATATTTCGTCAACCCTGTGCCGCCGCATCCAGATAATAACCATCTTTAATCCCGAGCATGGCTGACGCGCACCAATTACGCGAGGAGTATAAAGTCCGATAGCACGAGTCCGATCTTGCACTCCCCAAAAACGGCCCTCATCTGGCTGGAGTTGCATATTCGAACGGGACGGAGTAGTGCGAAAGTCTCCTAGCCATTTTTCATCTACGACGTATTTGCTCAACAAAACATCCGTCTCCGCATCGCAATTAAAATGAGCAATGAACACGCTCGATTCGCCCTCAACAAATCTGTTCGCCTGACTACTAAGATCCTTTGACGCAACGCCAAGAGAAAATTCATCGCTTAGATACGTTGTCATCATCTGTTGACCCGACAAATCCGAGGTCTCTTTTATTTCGCAGGGAATCGGTTTGTCCTCAAGTCCGCCCAATATCCATTTGGGTAAGGTTCCAGATTCAATCCAACTACGCATCCAATCAATCTCAGAAGGTCCAGACAAATCTATCTGCGGTTGATAGGCTCTACTAAAAGGTCCAGACCAGCGGTTCGTAGCTAAGTGCCCATGTAGGAGTGCACTCACTCCCATTCGCGCCGCAAAGACATCAGCAATCACGCGTGTCGACTTATCGCAACTGAGTTTTGCCAATTCAGCGAGACGCTCTATGGACATCCCCGTATAACCAGGACAATTATATTCGTAGAAAGTGCCGGATTCTCCTGTAAAACTCATCCATCGTCTTAACTTGTCCCGCCCACGTTCCATAAAAAACTTATCATCGATTAATTCACCACCTAAACAGCTATCAAACACATCGGCTGCAACAATGGTCGTATATCGAAGATGAACATCAATGCGAGCAATCGCTTCTAAACCCAGCCGGATCCCTTCAAAAGCCTTGTCTTTTACGTTGACGGGTAACACCCCACTCCTGTCCAACATTACTCTGATCAGCGGCATAACGGTAAAGTGTACAGCATTCAAATCCTCCACCATCTCGTCTTCCCGCTCCCAAGTAAAGTTTCCGTAGTGGGGTGCTCCTATCCTGCGCTCCTGCGATTGGAAGACAGCGTCCAGGACCCGTTCAGCTCGCTCGATATCTAATTCTGTCCCATTTTCAATTAATTCTGCGACCAAATTCATACCTGAGATCGTAGCATGAAATACTTTTCCATTTACATTTCGTGCGGGCAAATTCACTTCTGTATCAAAATCTTTTGGTAACTTCAGGGGCTCTCTATTTTGAACCATTTCAAATCCTATATCAAATTAATTGGGGGAAATGGAATAGAACTATCTAACAATTTTAACGCAAGAGACGCTTTTTATTTTAGTTATAAACATGGATGAAATATCTAAATCAAATTGTTTACTGAATGCCCTAATATCACGATATTACCGAGTGATAGCTCTTTTGTTTATATCATCAACTAATATTCCGTTGTGATAATCATAAAGTATGGAGATCGCCATGCAAAAAGAATATCTGCTTACTGACAAACAGATGGCACAATTCATTGCCCACGGGTACATCACCATAAATACTGATCTATGTGAAGATTTTCACCAGAAAATCTTCGATGAGCATGAAATGATATTCGAAAAAGAAGGAAACCCAGGCAACAATCTTCTACCACGCGTACCATTAGTAAATCGAGTGCTTACAGATCCAAAAGTCGTAGGCGCACTAATTAGCACACTGGGGGAAGATTATTATTTACAACCCCATCGACACCCACATCATAATGTCGCCAACAGCCAGGGGCAGAGCATGCACCAGGATGGCGGTAAACGCTGGTCCCACCGAACGAGGTATCTCTTAGCATTTTATTATCCACAAGATACCCCTTTGAACCGCGGCCCTTCTGGGATCATACCAGGGAGTCATTACTTCAATACCCCTGAGGGAGCACCCATTGATGCAGAACTACCGCTTGTAACTCCAGCAGGAACGGTGACTATCTGTGACTATGACCTTTGGCATAGAGCAATGCCGAATACAAGTGAAAAAAATCGCTTCATGATAAAATTCTTATTCGCACGTATGACAGAGCCTGAAAAACCAACATGGAATAATAAGAACCCAGAATGGGTCGACGTCCCCCCAGTGCTCCCCAACGACAATATCGATTGTCAACAAATGTATGCTCAACGATGGTATTGGCATTGTGGGGAATACCGAGCACCGCAATATTTAACAAAAAAATCTCCGCGTGAACTGTTAAACGAGATCGTCGGAGAGAACGAACGCCGAGCCATAGCAGCTGCTTATCAGGCAGCAAGCCTTGGCGAGAGTCTGGTAGACGAACTAATCGAACTATTAGAAAGCGATTCAGAAATGATACGCAGAAACAGTGCCTACGCCTTAAGCGCAATAGGTATGCCATCTGTGATACCGTTACAAAATGCTTTAGATGCAGATCAGACCGAGAAACGCGCAGATGCCGCAAATATACTTGGAGATCTCGGAACAATTGCGAGTAGTGCTGGCAAAAAGTTATGTGAGATCTACAACGACGACGACGAGATCGTGCGGCGGCGCTGTGTTGAGGCTCTGGGGACAATAAAATCCAATTCTCCAAACGTGATCCCAACTCTAATATCCGCACTTAGAGATCAACAGGAATCTGTGAGACAAGCTGCCGTTATGGCAATCTGTAGAATTGGAACAAGCGCAACAAAAGCAATACCCGCGCTCAAAGAAGTGATCGAAGATTCGAATCGATACGTCCGAGCTGATGCTCTACATGCGCTGAGAAGAATCAACACCACCGAAGCCAAAGACGAGCTTATCGAGCAACTTATGACTGCAAGATGGTGTCCTCTCACCTCACCCGAAAGTACTTTTTGATGGATTTTAGACACAATTGAATACCAGTATAAAAATACAGTTTATCTCTCTTACTTAGACGACAGCTATGACATACAACGAAACCCACCGACCCCAATTTCATTTCACCTCTAAAAAAAACTGGTTAAACGACCCCAATGGTCTGGTATATTTCGACGGAGAATATCATCTCTTCTTCCAGCACAACCCCGAAGGATTACTTTGGGGCAATATGACATGGGGCCATGCCGTCAGCCCCGACATGGTACATTGGACGCAACTCGAACATGCGTTACATCCCGACAAATTGGGTACAATATTTTCCGGGTCCGCGGTAATTGACTGGCATAATACCTCTGGTCTCGGAGAAGACAATACACCCCCCATGGTAGTTTTTTATACCTCGGCCGGATCAGATCCCGTTCCCTTTACCCAAAGCATAGCCTTCAGCAATGACCACGGACGTTCTTGGAAAAAGTACGAACACAACCCAATCTTAGATCATATAGTTGGAGAAAACAGAGACCCCAAAGTGCTTTGGGATGTAGAGAGCCGTCAGTGGCTTATGGCACTCTATCTATCAAAATCAGATTACGCGATCTACGGATCTGAAAACCTTCTAAAATGGAAACCAATTTGCAGGCTTGAACTACCTGGAGTTAGCGAATGCCCTGATCTCTTTCAATTGCCTTTGGACGAGAATCAAAATGACAAACATTGGATCTATTGGGGAGCGAATGGTAGCTACGTCATAGGAATTCTTGAAAAGGGGAATTTCACTCCTGAAACCGGGGTCCTCCGAGCTGAATGGGGGGCCAGCGGCTACGCTGCCCAGACCTGGAGTGATATACCTAAAGAGGACGGACGATGCCTTCAAATATCATGGATGCGCGGAGGTAAATATCCAGGTATGCCATTTAACCAACAAATGTCTTTCCCCGTCGAACTTTCGCTTAAAACTACACCATCAGGAAATCGCTTATGTCGACAGCCAATCCGAGAAATAGCCAATTTGTATGTGAGAGACATACGTGAAAGTATCATAGAAATCCGAGAGGGAGTCCCATTTATTCCACCGATCAAAAATGAACTATTAGACGTAGCTTTTACTTTAGATATGGGCAATGCTCATACCATGTCAATAAAAATATGCGGTAAAGATCTTGTCTATCAAAGAAGCATAAATCAGCTCTCATTCGATAATACCATGGTTAAAGACATCCATCTCCGCAACAATACCGTTTATTTTCGATTCTTGATCGATAAAACCTCGATCGAATTATTTCTGCACGAAGGCGATGTAACTTTGTCGCAGTGCTTTTTACCCGAGGCTGCAAATCACATTTTAGAATTTTGCGCATCCGGAGGAGATATTTATCTCAAAGAATTAAATATCTACACGCTACGATCGACATGGTTTTAGAATTTTTTTCGATGTTGCGTTTTTGCCATTCTTGCACATGTTAAGTTGGAGATTTTAATTAACAATCAATTGAAAGTGTTATGGCCTTGAAAACTGACGAACTTGCCATCAAACAAAAATTAGTAAAAGCAGCAATTTCACTCTATACCGAGGAAACCGAAAATTTTTCGATAGCCGCCTTGGCGAAAAAAACGCGCATCAAAAAAGTTGATATCTTCAAAATATTCCCGTCGAAACGAGCGATTCTAGACTACTACTATCCGCTCTGTGTTATGCGTTACCGGCAGATGGTGATGGAGGTAGACGACTTCGACGAATGGGAGCTCGAAGAGCGTCTTGCGAATTTTGCGTACGCTATGTTCGACCTTCTCGGAGAGGAACGCGAATTTGTGGATATTCACTTTCGAAAACAGATTTTCCGCCAGAGCGACACAAGGTTCCATCGAGACACGAAAATACTGTTTGAAGAATTTCTTAGAGATGTCTGCTGTAGCGAGTGGATTGCAACCTTTCTCGCAAACGAATACATGCACGTCATCTATTTCTGGCTAAACGATGACAGCGACGACTCAGAGCGCTCTATCGCGTTGGTGGATAAATCGACTGCCTTTTTAGGGGAATTAGTCAGGTCGGAGAAATTAGCGGCCAAGGGCGTCGACCTTACCAAATATCTCATAGCAAACAATGTAATTAAAGTTCCATTCTCGAAGAACCTTCTCACTAAATTTTTCCAGTGGATTCCATGACTGAATTTCCATCTGGGAAGTTTGAACGCGGTAAAGTATTAGCTAAAACTGGCTTAAAAATTGGCACTAATTATGCTCGCTTTTACGCTAAAAACGCCGGAAGAAATGTGACCGCGGAGTCGCGCTCTAAGCTGAACTATAAAAACGCTGAGGATCTCTTTAAGAATTTCACTCAACTGAGAGGTAGCGTGTTAAAACTAGCACAATCACTCAGCATGGATAGCGGTGTAATGCCTCAGGAATTTATAGAGGTAATGAGTCAGGCCCAGTATAGAGTCCCCCCGATGAACCGTGCGCTTGTCCGTCGGCAAATACTTCGAGAACTGGGCAAGTACCCTGAGGCTGCTTTCTCACAGTTTAACGAAGAAGCTATTGCGGCGGCCTCCATTGGCCAAGTACACGACGCCACAGATGACTTAGGACAAAAACTCGCTGTAAAGATTCAGTATCCGAACGTCCGTGACACAATAGACTCTGATCTCAGTATGGCCAGAGCGATTTTTTCGCCTATGCTAAAAAATGGCGACGTCGACACGTATATCGATGAAATTCGTAATACTTTACTCAACGAAACCGACTACTATTTAGAAGGCCAACAAATAGAACATTTTTCTACGATTTATGGAAACGACCCTCGCGTAATAATGCCAAGATGGGTTCCTCATTTGAGTAGCGAGCGAGTTTTAACAATGAGCTATATAAACGGACAACATCTGGACGTCTTCTTAAAAAGTAAGCCTAAGTTAGATTACAAAAATCATTTTGGAAAATTACTTTGGGATTTTATTCACGATCAAATTCGCCGTCAGATATACACCTTTCATGCCGACTTACACCCGGGGAATTTTCTTTTCCGGGAAGATGGAAGACTCGGCGTGCTCGATTTTGGATGTGTCAAGAAATTCCCAAAAGAATTTCTTGACATCTGTGTCGACATGCTATCTTCTCACATCAGAGATGATGAAAATGCAATAAGAGAATGCTATATCGCAATCGGCATACTAAGTAAAAAAGATCTTAAATCAAGAAAAAGCGTAGAACTATTTGAATTTTTGAGAGCATTCGGAAAGCTGATAGTCAAACCATATAATTCTTCAAGATTCAACTTCGGGGATAGCGAATATCGGACACAATTCAACAATTATATGCGTGAATCTTTGAAGTGGCGAGATATCCGAGTCTCAAGGCATTTTATTTTTATAAGCAAACTATTATTCGGTCTGTACGGAATGTTAATGCAACTCAAACCAACAATCAATACAGAGCGTAGTAGAGAAATTCTGTTACGCTCTTCTGGACTGCGAAGTAATTGACATCTGCACTGATTTTAGTTTGCGTTTTACTTACTGTGTTTAACTGCAGCCCGCCATCTACTCAAGAAATAATTTCTGGTTATTCGCAAAGAATTCAAAATGTTGTTGGTAACGAGAATCAAAAACCATACACGAGTTCACTAAAGTCGTACCCTCGTCGGCGTCACATAAAATTGCACTATACCGACAAGCGAATAAGTTTTCTTGATTTTTTCAAACTCAATCAATGTGGATTGCAAGAATTAATTGCAAATAGAAACAGTGCATTAGGAAAACAAATGCTGAATAGCCAGCAATTGCTTTATGAACATAAATTATCGCTTGCATTAACCACATGTATCAATCAGCATAAAGATCTGCCGAATCCAAATGAAGACTTTGTCAACAAACTTCATGAGATCAAGGATGGGAAGGCAAATGATTTGAGTGTTGCTTATTGGAATGGAGTTTTTGCAAGTAAAGAAATGGAAAATCACTTTTCATTTTCAATGGGTCCCCTGGATATAAACCAAGATCTTCAGCCTAGCTTACAATTGAATGCCTTAAAATATCTAAATAATTTAAATTCAAAATTAGGAACGTCTCCAACTATCACATCTGAGGAAATGGAAGTTCATTATCAAATTCTCTCGAATCGCCCGTACGGTGGGGAATTACTTCAGTCAATGGATATTCTCTCTTTTTATTTGAATGAAATAGCGAATTCTCTCAATAAAGCGACACGATCAAATAAATTCTGTAGTCAAAGTATTTCAAGACAAAAGGCAGATATTTTAAATAATATTTTTAATAAATTCTATGTAGGTAAAATCCAACCCTACCTAGCCCGAGTACATAAAGAAAGCCATAATTGGCTAACAATTCTCGATGAACTCGTAAACCAACATCCAGTCAAAGCAAAAAAATTTCTTTCATATTATGAATACCAATTAGACCCTAAAGAAAAAACTTCGACATTCGAACGTCTGAATTATGCCAATACAAGACACGTAAACGCCTGGCAAAGATTTTTCGAAAAGTGTGACATTGCTTCTCATACCGGTAATACTAAAAAACCCTAGGCGATTTGAGCATGAATTTCTCTTCCTATATATTCTCTTCTTGTAACGAAAATCAAATCGACTAACGCAGAGGGACCTCTAATGTCTTTTAAATTTGTTTTCCTTGGGGAAAAAGATGGAATCATCGAAAAATATGCTACTGCCATGCAAGAAGCGGTACATGGATTAGAAGTATATTTCGCTTCTGAACGAGATCAACAACTCGTCGACATAACGGAAGCAAGTGGATGTTTTGGAACCTTGGATAAAGAGTTGCTCGCTCCAGCAAAAAAACTGGAATGGTTGGCCGCTCCTGCAGCCGGTCCTCCTCGTGGGTACTACTTCCCAGAGCTGATAGAAAGTGACATACAGGTTACAAATTTTCGAGGGATTTTTAATGATCATATCTCTTCACATATTATGGCCTTTGTGTTGTGTTTTTCACGTGGAATGCATGTTTTCTTCGCGGATCAATTCAATCAAAAGTGGACTAATAGTGGGGAAAAAAGCCCCGCGGTTCATCTACCTGAATCTACGGCTCTTATCGTTGGCGTAGGGGGTATAGGTGCAGCGACGGCACTACATTGTAAGCATTTTGGAATGGAAGTAATAGGAATTGATCCAAGAGTATCAACTAAACCCGAAGGCATCGACCGACTCCATACGCCGGATGAGCTAAACGACTTACTTCCCAAAGCCGATTTCATCGTCGTTACGGCTCCCCAAACTCCTTCTACCGAGGGACTTTTCGACAAATCAACTTTTTCAAAAATGAAAGAAAGCGCCTTTTTCATTAATATCGGACGCGGGTCTAATGTCGTATTATCCGACCTTAATGAGGCACTGCGAGACGGTAATATCTCGGGCGCAGCTCTCGACGTATTTGAGATTGAGCCACTTCCGAAAAATCATCCGCTGTGGACCGCGCCAAACTTTTTAATGACGCCCCATATGGCAGCGGCGGGGCCATACCTGACCGAAAGACGAATTGAGCTCATGGTAAACAACTGTCGCCGTTTTTCAAACAACGAGCCATTATTAAACGTAGTAGATAAGGCAAACTGGTTCTGATAAGGCCGTAAATCAACCCAGCCATTCGTCTAAATTTTCTTCTACAAACGCATCGTCATTTAGATGTGGATATGCATCACATACTCGTTCAATCTCGGACGCCTGTCCAGAGGAGAGGGTTTCTGCCGGATCGATACACCATATGCCTTCCAATAATCTCTGACGACGAAGCACCTCATGTATTCCTGGTATACAACCTGCAAAATGATTTTTAACATCAAAAAAGGCAGCGTTACAATCCGTTACCTCCGCAGCAAGTGAAAGCATCGCCTGTGGTATGATGTCTTTCGAATCTCGGTAACGCCCGCATGCATGTAAAATATTAACCGCTTCGCGCGTCCACACGGCCCAGTGTCCAAGCAAGCCACCTGCGAAACTTAGTTCCACGCCAGAAAAAACATATTTAGTTAATAAATCTATAACTATAGAGTCATCGTTACCCGTATAAAGTGCTATATTCTGCGAACGCCCCGAGTCGGCCAAACCACGGAGCACATCGATAGTCTGATATCGGCTAAATGGAGCAATTTTTATAGCCACAACATTTTCTAGCTCACAAAATTTTCTCCAAAATTCGTAACCCAGATATCGTCCGCCTACAGATGGTTGCAAATAAAAACCAATTATCGGTATTACTTCTGCAACCTCTCTGCAGTGAGAAATCATATCATCATCGCTAAAATCCTCAAACGCACCAAGACTCAAAAGAGCAGCATGGTAACCTGAATCAACAGCTAATTTCGCTTCACATATTGCCTGTTGGGTTTTTCCAATTACACCGGCTATACCTATGCAGTCTTTTTTACCATTCTCAGCAATTTGTTCTGCGGCTATTTCGAGGACCGGCCTCAATAGATCGTTATCTCGGATTGCAAACTGAGTCGTATGAACCCCAACAGCCAAACCGCCAGCACCCGCAGCCAAATAATATCGAGAAAGCGCTCGCTGCCGTCTTTCATCCAGTTTTCCGTGCTTATTTAGTGCGAGCGGGTGAGCTGGTATTACTTGGCCAGCCAACAAGGCATCATGAAAATTCCGTGGTAACCTATTCATGGTAACGATCCAACAATGAGCAAATAAGCACTTGCTTTTACTTCGTCATCAATAGACCACTCCTTGACTTCACCACCGACACGTTTTATCACCTTCTCCGCCATTTTGTGAAACGGTGGACGGCCCGGATCCGCTATAATTACCTGACCTACACCAGAATCTATAGCCTTTTCCACGAGTTTGTAGACCGGTTTTTTCATCTCGTCCCAAAAACAAATATCACCGCCAATAACCAACTGGAAATCACGTAATTGCTTCTTTTTTAATTTATCAAACGTTGCTTCATACGTTGTGATATCGACTCCATTAATCTCAGCATGAAGATTCAAGTATGGAAAAACCGCCGCATCAGCATCAAGCCCAGTAACTTTGGCATCAAATTTTTTAGCGCAAAATATCCCCGCTGGGCCCCAGCCACAACCTGCTTCTAAAACACTAACACCGTTTGGTAGGCCTTGGGACGTCAAAAAATCCATGATGCACCAACTGGAGTTCCAAACTTTGTTGCCATGAATATTCGGCTCATGCTCTTTCCGCAGTTTGCGGACACGCGAATCCGAGGATTTTAAAACGGTAATACCATACGCTCTGCGTTCAGTGTTCTTTTCTGTTTTCTTCTTCTTTTTTGCCATACTCCTCCAAAGTAATTAATCACATTAATCCATACGCTCCAACACTGGCACAATCTTAATTTCATATCGAAATTTATTAGTATTAAAGTAACCAGACTCTGCAAAATGAGAAAATAATTGTCACTGTTTAACTTAATTCATCTTCGATATCACAAAAATGGTGGATACCGCGAATTCCTCATCCTTGCGCTGCCTTTGATTTGCAGTTCAGCTAGTTGGAGTATCCAAATGTTTGTCGACAGAGTTTTTCTTACCTGGCATTCAACTACGTCTCTTGCAGCAGCCTTACCAGCAGGATTTGCTAGTTTCACAATCGTAAGCCTCTTCATGGGAACCGTTCAATATGCCAATACATTTGTTGCCCAGTATGTAGGAGCCAAACGTCCTGAGCGAATCGGCCCCGTAATATGGCAGGGCGCATATCTTTCAATTTTTAGCGGTTTTTTCGCCCTAGTTCCATCCTATTTTGCTAGCGACATTTTTAATTGGATTGGTCATGCTCCTGAAATCCGTAAAGAAGAAATCATCTATTTTCGAATTACCTGTTACGGAGTCGGCCCACATGTCCTTTCTACCGCTATCTCTTGCTTTTTTAGCGGACGTGGGCAAACTAATGTTGTACTATTGGTCAATGCCGTCTCGATTTCTATAAACATTATTTTGGACTACGCTCTAATATTCGGATATTGGGGCTTACCCTCCATGGGTATTGAAGGAGCAGCCTGGGCAACAAACATAGGTTTACTTGTTTCAGCTCTATTATTCTGTATTCTATTTTTCCAGCGTCAACACCGCCAAGTTTTTGCAACATTGCATGGCTGGAAACCAGATATAACACTCGCAAAGCGCATGTGTTACTACGGTGGTCCCAATGGACTCAATTTCTTCTTGGACATAATGGCCTTCACCTCTTTCATATTGATAGTAGGAAAGTTGGGACCTATCCCTTTAGCCGCTACCAACTTAGCGTTCAACATCAATAGCTTAGCTTTTATGCCATTAATTGGATGTGGAATAGCTGTGTCTACTATGGTGGGACAACGTATCGGCGCAGACAAACCCGAAGAAGCCGAATTCTGTACGTGGACAGCAGTCCACATCGCCGTTGGATATATGGCTATAATGACTATTTCCTATCTTGCCGTGCCCAAAATATTCTTGCTACCGTTCGGAATACATGCTACCGGGATCGAATTCCAGCAAGCTAATATACTTGCCGAAAAATTACTGCGTATTGTTGCAATTTATTGTTTGTCTGACGCATTTTACCTGATTTTTACCCATGCCTTGAAAGGCGCAGGTGACACTCGCTTTGTCATGTGGACATCATTGGGCTTAAGTTGGGGTACAATGGTCGTACCTGCATATCTTTCTTTAACCTTTTTTCAACCAAGTATTTTTATTTTATGGTCTTTCATCTGTCTTTATTTAATCCTGGCAGGAATTATATTTTACTGGCGTTTCAAAAAAGGAGCCTGGAAAGAAATGAAAGTGATAGAGCCAACGAACATAACGTAAAACTCAAGAATATATGACATTCAATTTACCTACCATTATTCATATTCGCTGAGGCCAACAAATGACAGATCAATTTTGGGGACTTGATTTAGGTGGCACAAAAATAGAAGGCGTAATACTTGCCTCAACTGAACAACCTGAATCAATACTTCGTTTAAGAGTCCCTACAGAAGCTAACGACGGCTACGACCACGTAATTAGCCAAATAAAAAAACTTGTTGCACAAATGGAAAATAACGTTGGATCGAGGCCCAATAAAATTGGTATTTGCACACCGGGAGTTATCGACCCTCAAACTAAGCGTTTGAAGAATTGCAACGCAACATGCTTAAATGGACAAATGTTAGCTCGTGATATTGAAAGTGCGTTGTCTATCGAAGTGTGTACTTCAAATGATGCAAATTGTTTTGCTTTGGCAGAATCTCGTTTGGGTGCCGCGCGAGGATCTTCAACCGTGTTCGGAGTCATTCTTGGATCCGGTGTTGGGGGAGGAATTGTGGTAAACGGCACAGCCTTATATGGAGGTCAGGGTATTGCAGGTGAATGGGGACACATTCTTCTCGACCCTGACGGTCCAGATTGCTATTGCGGACGTCGCGGCTGTGTAGAAACCATTCTGGCTGGCCCGTTTTTGGAAGAATTCTATAAAAATTTATCGCAACAGGATCTTTCTTTATCAGAAATAAACAAACTAGCAGAAGCTGGTGAGGACCCATACGCGGTGTCAACTATTGATCGATTAACGCAACAGTTCGGCCGGGGTATCGCAAATGTCATTAACATTATTGACCCACATACAGTTGTAATCGGCGGTGGCGTAAGTAACGTAAAATCGCTATACACAAAAGGAGTGATTGAGACCGCCAAACATGTTTTCAATCATCAACTAGATACAAAAATTGTTCAAAATCAGTTAGGTGATAGTGCAGGAGTATTTGGTGCAGCTATGTTAGTTGCCTCGTGACCTTATTACTATCACTTACTATATCTAAAAAAATTACTCAACATTCGAATTAATTTTTTTCCAATTCTCGTATTCAGCCATCGCCTTTTCATCTGGAGGATAGTTCCCAATTATACTAGCACCCGACGATATTTTCTCGTAAATAAATTCTTCTTTCCTCTCCATTTCAATAGCGCGCATTGCAGTATCTTGTGCTAACTTCGCCGGCACAACAACCACTCCTTCATCGTCTCCAACAATTATATCACCTGGTAACACAGCTACTTCGCCACACGCAATAGGAACCTGTATCTCGCTGGGAAAATGAATAGTCTTATTTGTATGGGCATTCATTCCTACGGCAAAAGATGGTAAACCACTCGAAATAATTGCTGGTGAATCACGGTAAGCCCCGTCAGTAACAATACCCGCAGCACCTTTTACCTGTAATCTCTTAGCAAGTATTGACCCCATCGTACCCGCACGAGTATCGCCTCTAGCATCAATAACAAAGACGGAGCCCTCAATAAATTGCTCAATTCCAATTCGTTGCACATCCTTTAAATTATCAACAGGCTCTTCATCAAGATCTTCTCGAGCCGGTATATAACGAAGGGTATAAGCAGGTCCTGCCATACGCATATTAGGAGCCAATGGGACCACATCATGCATAAAACTACTAGTGATTCCTTGAGAGCGTAGTACAGATGTCAAAGTAGCAGTCGACGCTAATTTTAGTCTTTCACATATTCCAGTTAATTCTGTTGAATCCATAATAAATCCTCTCACTATTATCTTATTGCCCCTCGTGCATCCACTGGCCAGACGGCCTCTACCCTTCCATCACGCAAGGCATAGATACTATCGTGTTCATTAAATCCAGGACACGGATGGGCAAGAATGATCTGGACCTGTTCACCTATCTCAGGTTTGTTTTTACAAGATTTTAAATCTATTTGACCATGTTCTTCAGAAGCACCTGAAAAAAGAGCATCTGGATACTCGACTACATATCCCATAACATTTTGACCATTGAATTCGGCCGTTGCAGCACTTAGAGATTTGCTGCCAGCATCAATTACCGCACGATCCTCATCAGGCCGACTGACTACCGTTGCAAATACCCGACCCGCACACTGGTCAACAGAATGTGTCCCCATAGATAAATGTTTTATACCACCCACCGGATATTCTCCTGCACGGAATTCGGTTAGTTCGGGTATCTCATGTGCGGTAAAAGCACAGGGCGTACTTCCGCCACTAACAATCGGATAGGGTAAACCAGCTTTATCAAATTCCGATATTACTTCCTGTAGAAATGGTCGGATATTTGGAGGAGCAGGCATTATCATTATCCCGCGCAATTCTAAGCCTGGCGATTCATCTATTTTCTTTCCGAGTTCAACAGCCAACTCCGGCGTCGGCACACCGGTCCGGCCCTGATCTAATTCAACAATAACTCCTAAATTCACATCAAAGCCCACTGCGGCGGAAGACAGACCATTGATCGTATAGATCGAATCAGCTGACACCGTGACGTGGGCACGGCTGGCCAATGCCATTAAACGCTCTAATTTCTGCCGACCGATCACATTGAACGGGATTAAAACATCACCATCAAGACCTCCAGCAACCATCACCTCCGCTTCGCTAACTTTTTGACAGGTAATGCCTATGGCACCCTGCCTCAATTGCATATGTGCCAGAGCTACACATTTATGTGTCTTTATATGAGGCCTTAGCCCAATAGCGTGCTTGTCAAAATATTCTTGATAACGCTGTAAATTTTCCTCAAACCTATCCAAATCAACAACCAATGCCGGAGTATCTATTTCCTCAATACGCATAAAATTTTTCCTTTCGCTCGCAAATAGATTACTTCCTGTTTACACGATCTGTCAACAAGCAACTTGCCAATTGAGACAATATTCGACCAAATTAATAATATGCCAATAGAATTAGATCATTCACAATATGCAATCTCCGTTTGCGCGCTAACCTACAACGATACCAAGTACGTTGAACAGTCAACCAATCGGCTACAAAAATTATGGGGGGAAATACTCATAGATAGCAAACCATATGGTTTCAGCGGTATGGATTACTACGCAAGAGAAATGGGCAGTGGACTCCTGAAAAAATTTATAGTCTTCGAACGACAGGTCCCACAACACACACTCTACGAACAAAAACTGCAAACGATCGAAATAGAAAAACAGTTGGCTACAAAAACGAAAGAAAAAGAATTCAAGCGTAACATTAATATCGATCCTGGATTACTCACGTCCGGAAGTCTCGTCTTGAGTACTACAAAATACTCACCGCACCGCATAACTATTGGCTCAGGAATATTTGCCGAAACAACCCTATTGTATGAAAAAGGTACCTACAAATCTCTTCCATGGACTTATTTAGACTATAAGAATAAGGAGGTTCAAGAGATTTTACTCAAATCACGCCAGTGGTTAAAAGATCACAATAGGGAAACCTAATTTAATCCATTACGATAGTTGCATCTCTTTCAGGCCCGACAGAAATAAGCGAGGCAGGCAACCCAATGCTCTCTACCAATAAATCGACGTAGGCACGAGCCAAAGAGGGAAGATCCTCGTAGGCCCTTATATGAGCTGTGGAACTTTTCCATCCCTGAATTTCCTCGTATATGGGTTGACAATCGGCAACAATCTCCAAATCTGCCGGAAATTGTTCCAAACGCTCTCCCCTATAGTTATAGGCCACACAAACCTTCAATCTTTCCATAGTGTCTAAAGTATCCAAACGTGTAAGGGCAATACTGGTCAACCCATTTAACCGCTTGGCCGATCTAAGAATTGGCACATCAAACCATCCACAACGTCGAGCCCGGCCCGTAGTTGCCCCAAATTCATTACCTAACCTCCGAAGATGGTCACCTTCATCTCCAAGCATTTCTGTGGGGAAAGGACCATTACCGACTCGAGTAGTATACGCTTTTGTTACACCGATTACTTCTTCTATGAGCGTAGGGCCAACACCACTACCTGTACATGCTGCTCCCGCCGTTGTATTAGACGAAGTCACATAAGGATATGTTCCATGATCAACATCCAGCAAAGTACCTTGCGCGCCTTCAAAAAGTACGTTTTTCCCTGAATCTATTGCATCGTTCAAAAAAACAGAAATATCACACACAAATGGCTTAAGTCTGTCCGCAAAAGAGGAATATGTATCTAAGATAGGATTAAATTCGAGAGGTTCGAGATTATAGATTTTTTGAATTATTTGATTTTTTGCCTCTACTGCGTTCCGCAACTTATTCTTCAATCCTTTCTCATCAAACAAATCCATCACTCGAATTCCATGGGTCCTTTCGACTTTATCACGATACGCCGGACCAATTCCACGTCCCGTAGTCCCTATAGTCACTCCCACTTTACTCTCTTCTCCCGCTCGATCTAACACCTTGTGATAAGGTAATACCAAATGGGCGCTTTGACTTACCATCAAACGCCCATCACAAGTAAAACCTTTTTCTAGCAAATCATCTATTTCCTCAAGTAATGCCTGAGGATCTACAACTACTCCATTCCCAATAACACACACCTTATCCAAATGCATAATACCAGAAGGTATCATATGAAATACAAACTCCATATCTCCTACCTTAACGGTATGGCCCGCATTCGCTCCTCCTTGATATCTCACGACGATATCAGAATCTAGTGTTAGGTAATCTACTACTTTGGCCTTACCTTCATCACCCCATTGTGCTCCAAGTGCAATTTTCGTTGACATTTTATAAACCTTTTAAATACTGGCAAATTTTGCCCAAGAAATATAATCACGAGACTGCACATCATTCAATACGGCCTCAGAAATTGGACCATCAATATTTAATATTGTGAGTGCACTTCCTCCAACCTCATCTCGGCCGCAAGACATTTGCGCGATATTAATTCTGTGTTCACCCATAATTGTGCCAATATGACCAATTATCCCTGGTATATCCTCATTAATATAGAAAAACATGTAACCTTCCGAAGAAGCATCAAATTTGTATCCATCAAAACGCACAATTCTAGGATCGCTTTTACCGAATAAGGTTCCAGCAATTAACTTCTCCTCCTTGTCCGTTCGACAGATAACAGTTATAAGCGAAGCGTAATCTTCGTGTTCGTTACTACGAAGTTCATCAACAAATAATCCACGCTCTTGTGCAAAGATCGGAGCATTAACCGCGTTAATTGGCATATCCGTGATATAAGATAGAATACCCTGCAATACCGCCGAAGTCATTATTGAGGTGGGATAACTTACGTCACCATGATACTGAACCGTAACCCTTTCCATTCGTCCTTCAATCAGTTGGGCCTGCAAACGCCCAAGGCGCTCGGCTAATTCCAGATATGGCCGCATCTTTGTATACATTTCTGGTTCAACTGAGGGCGTATTTACTGCATTTCGAATGACTCTCCCCATAAGTACGTCACCAACCTGTTCGGCGACTTGCAGTGCAACACTCTCTTGGGCTTCAGTCGTCGAAGCACCAAGGTGCGGAGTACAAACAACCCTCTCGTGAGCAACCAAATTACTATCTATAGGCGGTTCTTGCTCAAATACATCTAAGGCAGCACCCGCAACATGACCAGTCTCGATATGCCGCAACAATGCTAATTCATCGATAATACCGCCACGCGCACAATTGACAAAAAAGACACCTTTTTTACAAGACCGAATCTGATCGTCGGAAATCATATGTCGCGTTTGGCTGATTAGCGGCAAGTGAACGGTTATAAAATCAGCCTCCTTATAAATGTCCCTCGGCTCTGCTAAACCAGCTCCATATGACTCGGCAAACTCACTTGAAACCATGGGATCATAAGCCATTACTTTCATTCCAAAAGCATTTGCGCGGACTGCCACCTCACTTCCTACCTTACCAAGCCCCAAAATACCGAGGGTTTTCCCCCGCAATTCAACTCCCGTCAGTTTACTTCTCTCCCACAAACCATCTTTTAACGTAGCGCATCCTTGAGGTATATTACGAGCAAGTGCCATAATCATAGCAAAACTATGTTCAGCGGTAGACACCGAATTTCCGCCTGGTGTGTTCATAACTATAACCCCACCTCGCGTCGCGGCGTTCACATCTATATTATCAACGCCCGCTCCGGCACGTCCAACTACTTTTAATTTTCTGGCCACCTTCAATACATCCTCATTAACTTGAGTTCCACTTCGAACTATCAAAGCATCAAAGTCATCTATAATTTCGATTAATTCCTGATTACTCAGGCCAGTATTGACTTCAACACTCACACCTTCATTCCCCTCTAGGATCTCCACACAACGTGCATCCATTTTATCGCTTATTAATACTTTCACATCACCCTCTATTTATAAATTTTTTTCCAAGTTTACTACATCACCTATCCAGCGCAACACATCTTCTCGGCCTTCACTGTTTTCTGCAGAAAATGGCACATAAGAAATACCTCCAAGAGCGCCTTCACTTTCTATCCGAGAAAATTTTTTTTTCAATTTTGGACGCGATAGCTTGTCCGTCTTAGTAAAAATCAAGAGAAACGGAAATTGAAGAGATCTCAACGTTTCAATCATTACTCTATCCGAATCTGTTGGACCATGCCTCACATCAACCAGCTGTAAAATCGCACAAATTTGTTGACTAGAATTAACATACGAATCAACCATGTCTCCGAGCTTCTCTCGTAAGCCCTTACCTCCACGAACATATCCGTAACCTGGCAAATCTACAAAATAAAACATCTCATTCACACGATAATAATTAAGTTGCTGCGTCTTACCGGGAACGGATGAGGTCCGTGCCAATTTCTTACGTTGTAACAAGCAATTTATTAGCGAAGATTTTCCCACATTTGAACGCCCAAAAAACACAATCTCAGGACGCCCATCATCTGGAAAATCTTTAGGACTTACCGCACCAACAACAAATTCTGCAGAATAACATCGCATCAAAGACATTATAATCACGCACGCTTACGGGGTACTTGATCATCTTCGCGACCAAATTTATCTATCCCCTGCTCTATCATTTCAACATCAATTTCTAAAGAGTCAACATCGTCACGAGAAGGTAGGTCATACATGATATCCATTACAGCCTGTTCTAACACTGATCTCAGACCACGTGCGCCCGTACCTTTGTTGACCGTCAGAGCAACTATTTTATGCAAGGCATCATCTGTGAAATCAACATGCACGCCGTCAAGTTCAAAAAGATATTTCGTCTGTTTAATAATAGAATCTCGAGGCTCGGTTAGGATTCGAAGCAAATCATCTTCGGTTAACGAATCCATAGTAGTTATCACGGGAATACGTCCGACAAATTCTGGAATCATACCGTGGGTCAAAAGATCTTCTGGTTGTATCTTCGAAAGTATCTTTTCACTGGAATCATCATCACTTGTCTCACCTGAAGCTCCGAAACCCAAAGTCCGTTCACCAATCCGCTCGCCTATCATTTTCTCTATACCTTCAAAGGCTCCACCACAAATAAATAGGATATTCTTCGTATTCATTTGGATCATTGGTTGCTCAGGATGTTTCCGACCTCCTTTAGGAGGGATACTAGCCGTAGTTCCTTCTAGTATCTTTAACAAAGCCTGTTGGACACCCTCACCAGAGACATCGCGGCTGACTGCTGGCGCCGCACTCTTTCGCGCCACCTTGTCTACCTCATCGAGATAAATAATTCCCTTCTCGGCTCGCTCCACATCATAGTCCGCATCCTGCAATAAACCAACGAGAATATTCTCGACATCTTCACCTACATAACCAGCTTCTGTTAAAATGGTAGCATCTGCAATCGAAAACGGGACTTGAAGAATTCGAGCTAGCGTCTTTGCCAGCTCAGTCTTCCCGGTACCTGTTGGGCCGATGAGCATAACATTACTCTTCTCGATTTCAACACCATCCATTTCAATATCGGTCCGAATACGTTTATAATGGTTATATACTGCAACAGAAAGGATTTTCTTTGCGCGATCTTGCGCAATTACATATTGATCCAAAAATTTTTTAATCTCCGTGGGTTTTGGAATTTCACTATTCTCCCAAGGAACTGCCTTACCTTCTTCTTCCGCGAGTACATCATTGCACAATTTTATGCACTCATTGCAAATACGCACAGAGGTACCAGCAACAATCTTTTCTACTTGACTTTGTCCACGACCACAGAACGAACAATGCGGGTCGCTTTTACTCGATTTCTTAGACAAAATTAAAGCTCCGAAAGAATAAACGAACTAATTATCAATAGAATTTTCAGTAACAGCAGAGGGTGATACAATTTCATCGATAACACCATAATCGACAGCTTCTTCAGCCGTGAGAAAAAAATCCCTCTCTGTATCGAGAGTTATTTCAGATGCAGAGCGTCCAGTGCATTCAACAAGAATCTCATTTATCTGTTCACGCATTTTGATTATTTCACGAGCATGAATTTCCATATCAGAAGCTTGGCCGGTTATACCTCCCATCGGCTGGTGAAGCATGATCCGTGCATTAGGTAATGCTTGTCGTTTACCCGGTGTTCCACCGGCAAGGAGCACAGCGCCCATACTCGAAGCTTGACCGACACATATCGTCGTAACATCTGCTGGGATATATTGCATAGTATCATAAATAGCCATGCCAGCCGTTACGAGCCCTCCAGG
>CEUA01232181.1_pt1 | contig 27946 bp, 26 predicted proteins | sample 361541 | NCBI WGS metagenome assembly CEUA01 (sample SAMEA2623079, study PRJEB7988) | marine metagenome | isolation source: saline water (ENVO:00002010), including
CAATAAAAATGCTTACCGTTCATACATCTGGTGGAATAGATATGATGGAGGCTGCAATGGAGGCGGTAGCTGGAACAGATATAAAAGTTTTTGGCGTGACTGCATTAACTAGTCTCAACGACGAAGATACAAATAATATATATCAAAGGAATGCTTCAGATCATGTAAATGCAATGTTAGATCTAGCAGAGTCAGCTGCAATAGATGGTGTTGTATGTTCTCCACACGAGTTAGATCTTGTAAGTAAAAGAGAATCATTATTATCGATAACACCTGGCATAAGATTGCAGGATTTAAATGATGACCAAAGGAGAGTTATGTCACCAGAAGAAGCAATTAACTTAGGAGCAAATTATCTGGTTATTGGAAGACCAATAACTAAATCAGATAATATATTAGGAACTTTAGAATATATTTTTAATAAAATAAATAACTCTTAGTATTTTAATGAGTTAAAATGAAGAATGCTCAAATCAAATATTAAAGTAACTATCGATGATATTGGTGGAAAAGTTGCTAAAGAAGATGAAAGATATGTAGTAAAGGATAATTCCTTTGGCAACAAGCTTATCTTGAGTAGCACTTTATTAGAACCAAATAAAAGCACTAGCGGACATTTTCATAATGGACAGGAAGAGGTATATCTCTTTGTCAGAGGAAATGGTGAAATGGAACTAGATTCAGAAAGATTTGAAGTAAAAGCCGGAGATATTATTAATATTGAAGATGGCGTATTTCACAGAGTTTACAATACTAATGACAATGACCAGCTTTATTTTGTTTGTGTTTTTGATGGTGGGAGCACTGCAAGAGAAAATTATAATCAAATAAAAGACTAGCAAGCCTGGATTAAAACCAAGTTAAATTGAAGCTCGTTTAGATTCCATACATTTAGAAAAACAATAGAAAATTTCTTAAAGACAATTGATAGATTATAATTAAAAATATGAAAGTAATAGTGGTAAGTGGTGGTTTTGATCCATTGCATTCAGGCCATATTTCTTATTTTAAAGATGCAAGAAGTCATGGAGATAAGCTAATCGTTGCTTTAAACAGTGATTACTGGCTCGAAAAGAAGAAAGGCAAATTTTTTATGCCTTTTTCAGAAAGAAAGCTAATCATTGAAAATTTAAAGTTTATAGATGAAGTGATCGATTTTGAAGATGATGAAATTGGTAGCAGCATTAATGCTCTTGAAAAAGTTAAAGATTTGCATGTAAATGATGAGATTTATTTTGCAAATGGTGGTGATAGGGATAAAGAAAATATTCCTGAAATGTCAGTTGATGGTATTAATTTTTTATTCAAGATTGGAGGCGATGACAAAAAAAACTCCTCCTCATCCATTTTAAAAAAATGGAAAAATTATCATGAAGAAAGAATTTGGGGTGCTTTTTATAACTTATTTGAATCTGATGATGTAAAAGTAAAAGAGTTGATTGTTGATCCAGGAAAAGGCATGAGCTTCCAAAAACATTTTAAAAGATCGGAGATATCGCTAGTAAGCAAAGGATCATGCATAATTCATTATAGTAAAGACAACCCCGATAAGAGAAAAGAAATTCAACTAAATAAATTTGACTATTACTTTGTTCCAGTTGGTGAATGGCATCAGATTACAAACCCATTTGATAAACCATGCCATCTAATAGAAATTCAATATGGTGAATCTTGCGTAGAAGAAGATATTGAAAGATTGGATTATTACGATTCAAAATAATTAAAATTTAACCCTTGAAAATAGATATCAAAAAAGTTCCTAACACTCCAGGAGTTTATAAATTTTTTAATAACCAGGAAATTATTTATATTGGTAAAGCTAAAGATTTAAAAAAAAGAGTTTCGTCTTATTTTGGCAAATCTTTTAAAGATAGAAAAACTTCTAAGATAAAATTTCTTACAGATAAAGTTGAAACTTTCACAACTAAAAATGAAGTTGAGGCCCTTCTGTTAGAACAAATCTTAATAAAAGAAAATAAACCTAAGTTTAATATTCTTTTAAGAGATGACAAAACATATCCTTATATCTACTTTTCCTTAAATCATAAATACCCTGGCATTTACCACAAAAGAACAAAAAAAAGTGTTAATAATAAATACTTTGGACCATTTGTAAGTTCTGAGGCTGTAAAAAAATCTATTAAAGAAATACAAAAAATTTTTAAAGTTAGAAATTGTAGTGATAATACTTTTGCAAATAGAACAAGGCCATGTATAGAATTTCAAATGAAAAGATGCTCTGCTCCATGTGTCAAAAAAATTAATAAAACCGACTATTTTGAAGATATTACAAGTGCAAAATCATTCCTCACAACATCAGATGCCAAAACTGTTCAAAGATTAACAGCTGAAATTGAGAAAGCAGTATCAAAGTTAGATTTTGAAAAGGCTGCAGAAACAAGAGATCGGCTTAATAGACTCAATCTTTTGAAAGAGGAGCAATCAGTAGTAACTTTAGCAAATGACATTGATATATTTTCTGTTAGCTCTGAAATGAATTACTTAGGAGTTTCAATTATTGTAGTAAGAAATGGAAAAATTAGAGGCACAAAAACTCATTTAATTAAACAAGCTCATTACAACTCTCTTGATGATGTATATCAAAGTGCAATTTTTAATTTTTATGACAGTCAAATTGATATTCCAAAAAAAGTTTTATGTTCTTATGCACTAGAAGATAAAAAGATCTTGGAAGATATGTTTATTAAAAAGCACAAAAAAAAGGTCAAAATAGTTCACTCACCAAGCAAGTCAATTCGACCTATATTTAATTTGTGTAAGTTAAATGCTCAACAAGTTATCAAAAACCATATAAGTAAAGAGGATAAATATACATTTGCATTTAATGAGCTTAGTAAATACGTAGGAATAAAAAATATTAATAAAATTGAGGCCTATGATGTTAGTCATATATTTGGTGAAAGCGCAGTTGCATCTTCTGTAGTTTTTTCCAAGACTGGCCCAGAAAAAAAAAGTTATAGACTCTTTAATATACCAAAAGAATTATCTGGCAATGATGTCGGATCTCTAAGGCATGTTTTAGAAAGAAGGATTAAATATTTTGATAATCCTAAAATTAAACCAGACCTATTATTAATAGATGGAGGAAAAACACAATTAAAATTTGTAAATTCAGTTCTAGAAAAATCTAATCATAAAGACTTAAAAGCTATTTCTATTGTAAAAGGATTTAACAGAATTAGAGCAACAGAAACTATTATTAGTAAAGGTGGGATATTAGAGTTGGATAAAAATTCAAAAGCCTTTCTAATTCTTCAAGAATTGCGAGATGAGTCACATAGATTTGCAATTCAAGCACAAAGAAAGAAAAAGAGAAAAACAATTTCTAAATCGGAAATAGATTCAATAAAAGGAGTGGGTAAGATTTTAAAGAGAAGATTATTGGAAAGATTCAAAAGTATTCAAAATATAAGAAAAGCAAATTTATCTGATTTAATGACTGTTGAAGGTATAAATGAGAAAATAGCAAAACTTATAATGAAAAAATTTAAAAGATGACTAGGCTAATTAACATTCTTACATTGGCAAGAATTCTTATTGCAGTGGTTATTTTTGCTTTCTTAGCAATTAAGGACTATTACTTGCTTGCATTATTTCTATTTTTTATCGCAGGTTTAACAGATTATTTTGATGGTTTGTTAGCAAGAAAATTCAATGCGACATCCCAACTTGGTGAAATTTTAGACCCTTTGGCAGATAAAATTTTAATTATTTTTTTATTTTTTGGTCTGGCAGTGAATTTGTCTAGTTTTCTTATAGGATTTGCAGGGTCTTTAATTCTCTCTAGAGAAATTTGGATAAGCGCTTTAAGAGATTATAATTCAAGAAATAATAATGTTAATGCTACTAAGGTTATTTATATTGCAAAGATCAAAACAAGTATTCAATTACTAACAATTTTTATTTATCTTATTGGGTTAGCATTTAATAAAATGCTATTAATTATATTTGGAGATATATTTTTGATCGTTTCTGTTTTAGTAACAATATACACTGGCTATCTCTATACCATAAATAGTTTTAAGAATTAATTGCCACATTTTATCAATACACATATACAATACTATAAAAATTTAGGCTGGATGGCAGAGTGGTTATGCAGCGGCCTGCAAAGCCGTTTACGCCGGTTCGATTCCGGCTTCAGCCTCCATATATTATGAAAATAGGAATTATTGGTTTGGGTTTTGTTGGTAAGGCTTTAAGTAATGGCCTTAAAGAAAATGTTGAGATCATAGGAATAGACCCAAAACTAAATACGAACATTGAAGACCTAAAAAATCATAAGCCTGAACTTGTTTTTATATGCGTTCCGACTCCTATGAACGATGATGGAAGCCAAAATATAAGTATAGTTAATGATGTCATTAATGAAATTAATCAATTTGATACAAATCTATTAATTGTTCTGAAAAGCACCATATTACCAAAATATGTAAAAGAAATTTCTAAAAAAAGCAAAAACTTAGTTATAAACCCAGAATTCTTAAGAGAAAAATCAGCTAATGAGGACTTTATTAATTCTGAAATAATTGTTTTTGGAGGCATGGATGATAATTGTAAAAAATTATCACACTTTTATAAAAATTATACTGATTGTATATGTAAAGACCATATTATTACTGATGGGGTATCCGCATCACTCATTAAATATACAATTAATTCATTTCTTGCCCTAAAAGTTATCTTTTTTAATGAGATAAAATTTGTGTTTGATAGTTTAAATTTAAAAGATGATTGGTTAAATTTCATAAGCGCTTTATCAAAAGATAAAAGAATAGGTGACTCGCACATGAATGTACCAGGACCAGACGGGAGACATGGATTTGGCGGGCCATGCTTTCCAAAAGATGTTAGTGCGCTTATTAAGTACTCAAAAGAAATTGGAAAGGAATTAAGCTTATTAAATAAAGCTAATAGTATTAATAATAATATTAGAGCAGAGTATAATGAACTCACTAGAGAAAAAGAGCAGAACATTAAATTCAAGAATAATAAAGAGGAGTAATTTAAAATATGCCCGAGTGGTGGAATTGGTAGACACAAGGGACTTAAAATCCCTCGATAGAAATATCGTGCCGGTTCAAGTCCGGCCTCGGGTACCAAATTTAATCTAGATTAATATCATGAAAGCTTGGATGGTAGCCACGTATAAAAATAATGAGTTAAAAAGACTTAAAGACAATCTTCAAAATCAAGATCTTGAATATTATCATCCTAAAATAAACACCAAAAAATATAATTTAACTGCAAAAGAAGAGCCCTTATTTCCTGGCTATATTTTTATTTATTCCTGCATTAAAAATTATTCAAAAATTAAATACACAAGGGGAATTTCTAAAGTTATAAGGTTCAATAATAATATTGCAACACTTGAGGATGATGAAATTTTTGAATTAAAAAAAATAGAATTAGAGTCTTTTTCAAAACCTATAATTCAAAAAATATTTGTTGGACAAGAGGCTACAATGTCTGAGGGACCCTTAAAGGGGTCTCTTATTTCAATCGCTTCACTGCCAAATAAAGATAGGGTAAATATCTTCATTCATATTCTTGGAAAAAAAAGAAAGATCACAGCATCTTTGGATGAAATTAAGCTCTAAAAAATTATTATCTTAGGTACCGAGATTTATTAATTCTTTTTAAGAATTTCATATTTAGTTGTTTTTTTTGGACATAAGTTATATAGTTCAACCATTGAACGGTATAAAAAGTGTTTTTTTTCCGTGCGGTAGCTATAGCGTATACCAAAACTATTCATAACTTTACTTATGTCAAATAATAAAAGAATCAATGAGGACGATTTAAAAGTACTTCACTTGGTTCATAACAATCCAGAAATTTCTCAAAGGGGTATTGCTGAACAAATGGGTTTCAGCTTAGGTAAAGTTAATTATTGCATCAAAGCTTTAACTGAAGTTGGGTTCATTAAATGCAAAAGCTTTTTAAATCATAAAAACAAATCTGGTTATTTGTATATATTAACTCCAAAAGGACTAAGTGAAAAAACTGCCTTAACAAAAAGATTTTTACAAAAAAAACAACTTGAATACGAAAAACTATATAATTACTTCCATGAACAATAGCACTGATTTAAATAATAATGACAAACTAGGTGATGAAATAGATATAAAATTATTATTCAAGACAATTCTTAATGGCAAGCGTCTAATTATTGTTTCCACCGGTTTGTTTTCAATAATCGCAGTTATTTATAGCCTTAGTCTTTCAAATATTTATCAATCAACTGCACTTTTGAGTCCAGTTGGCGAACAAAGTAGCTCAAGCCAATCTTTGAATAATATAGGAGGGTTAGCCAGTCTTGCTGGTATAAACATATCATCATCATCCGGTGGTAACTCAACCAAAGCAATAACAAAAATAACTACTCTAAGTTTTTTTGAAGAAAATATTTTGCCTAATATTTTTCTTCCTGATCTTATGGCTGTGAAAACTTGGGATGAGGAAAGCAATTCTGTTATATATAAGGATTCTAAATATAGTGTTCAAACAGGAAAATGGAACAAAATTCCTCACCCTCAAAAAAGTTACGAAGCTTTTTTGGATAACTTAATAGTTTCTGAAGATTATGAAACGAAATTTTTAACCATTTCTTTTAAGCATGAGTCACCTCATATCGCTAAAGAATGGGTAGAGTTAGTAGTAAATCAGATCAATGATTCTTTTAGAGCTAAAGATAAACTTGAAGCTGAGTCAGCTATGAATTTTTTGTATACTCAGATGGCTTTAACTAGCTACACTGAAATAAAGCAAGTCGTAGCTCAGGTTCTCAAACAAAAAATGCAACAACTTGCATTAATAGAAGCCAATGAGTTTTATGTTTTCTCATATTTAGACCAACCTGCGGTTGCAAGAGAAAAAATAGAGCCTAGAAGATCTTCTATTTGCATACTTGGTGCAATATTAGGATTTATGCTTGGAATCCTAACGGTTCTTATTCGCAGCTATTTTAAAGAAAATTAAAGTAATTAACATTTTATGAATCCTAAAGTTACAGCAACATTGGTGCTCTCCTTCTCATGAGCCAATGGCTTTTTGAGTCGATGTAACTAAATTTAATAAAGTGACGAATCTAAATAATGTTCAAAATTGTAAAACATCTTTTTAGTATACTGAAAACAAGTCAAAGAAGGCGGTTTTACTTTCTTCAAGTTTTAGTAATAGTGATGTCCTTAACACAGATAGTAGGCGTTGCGTCAATAATTCCTTTTATGGCATTAATTGCTGATTTGGGTCAACTGCAACAAGATACTATTATTGCAGAAGTTTATAAGTTGAGCGGCTTGAACTCAGAATCACAATTCGTATTTTGGTTGGGGTTAAGTGTTTTAATAATGTTATTTTTAGCATCCATTATCTCTATGTATACGACATGGAGGTTATCTATATTTGCAAATAAAATTGGTGTTGAAATTGCTGATAGATTATATACACATTATCTAAAACAGGATTGGTTGTTTCATACATCAGGCAGTAGCGCTCAATTAACAAAACAAATCGCGACTGAAAGCCTTAGGGTAAATCAAGGTGTTTTGTTGCCTATTATGCACTTAAATGCAAATGTTGTATTCGTCATATCGATGAGCATAAGTATTTTTATTTTTAATCCAATAGTTGCGATTGTTGGTATTGTAATATTTGCATTATCGTATTATTTCATTTTTAAACTTGTTAGCCTTAAATTATTAAAAAATGGTAGGTCAATATCGGAAATGTATGAAAAACGTTTTCGCCTAATGAATGAAGGATTTGGCGGTATAAAAGATGTATTGTTATTAGGAAGACATAGCGACTTTATAGATCGTTTCAACAAAACTGGCGTCGTGTTTGCATACAGTCAAGGCGTTAACGCTGCATTAGGACACGCACCACGTTACTTTATGGAACTGATTGCTTTTGGCTCGATGATATCACTCATACTTTATTTATTTACAAGTAACGATGGAGATTTAAGCTTAATTCTTCCAATACTTTCTGTATATGCTATTGCCGGTATAAAATTGTTGCCCGCTTTTCAACAAATATATAATAGTTTAGCGACTATAAGGGGAAACATAGCGGGTTATGAAGCCATTCGCCAAGATTTAATTGATTCATCAGAAATAAAACCTGAGACAAATAAACCCAAGACAGGTAAAAAAGAAAAAAGCTATCTAAATCCTAAAAAACAAATATCCCTAGAAAATATTTCATTTAGATATCCTAGTAAAGAAGAATTAGTTTTAAATCAAATGAATATATCAATACCAGTTAAAAAAGTAATTGGAATAGTTGGACCATCTGGATCCGGAAAATCAACTCTAGTTGATATTTTGCTTGGTTTGATAGAACCCCAAAAAGGATTCTTAAAGATTGACAGTAAAATTATAAATAATCAAAATCGTAGATCTTGGCAAAACAGTATTGGTTTCGTAGCACAGGCAATATTTTTATCAGAGGGTACTATTGCAGAAAATATTGCTTTTGGTCTTCCAAAGAACCAAATTAACTTGAAGCAAGTAGACAATGTATTGAAGTTAGCTAACCTTAATGAATTTGTTCAAGGTCTAAAAAACGGAGTCCATACCAAAGTAGGAGAGAGAGGGGTTCAGCTTTCTGGTGGACAGCGTCAGCGCATTGGAATCGCCAGAGCTTTATACCATGAAGCAGACGTATTAATTTTTGATGAGGCAACTAGTTCTCTTGATGGAATAACTGAAAAGATGATTATGCAAGCTGTGCACAGATTCAGTGGTGAAAAAACAATTATTATGATTGCACATCGCCTAAAGACAGTAGAAAAGTGTGACAAAATATTTTTTATTGATGGAGGTAAAGTAGCTGATCAAGGTACTTTTCAAGAATTAATAGAAACAAATGAGAAGTTTAAAAACATGGCGAATCATGCGTAAAGATCAAAGAATGACATGAATGAAAATAAAATACTAAATTTAATCGGTCGAACTAGAGAGCTTTTTGAAGATGATATCAAAGACCATCATAATGAACTAAAAGAAATAGTATCTTCCTCTTCTTTTCTTGTTATTGGCGGAGCTGGTGCAATAGGACAAGCAGTAGTCAAAGAAATTTTTAGACGTAATCCAAAGAAATTACACATTGTTGATATTAATGAAAATAACTTAACGGAACTTGTCAGAGATATAAGAAGTTCCTTTGGATATATTGATGGTGATTTTAATACCTTCGCTTTAGATATCGGCTCAATTGAATATGATGCATTTATACAATCAGATGGCAAATATGACTATGTGTTAAATTTATCAGCATTAAAACATGTAAGAAGTGAAGAAGATCCTTTCACATTAATGAGAATGATTGATGTAAACATTTTGAATACAGATAAAACAATTAAGCAAGCAATTAAAAACTCTTCAAAAAAATACTTTTGTGTTAGTACTGATAAAGCTGCTAATCCAGTTAACATGATGGGAGCCAGCAAAAGAATTATGGAAATGTTTATAATGCGTAGGTCACAAGAAATTAAAATATCTACCTCAAGATTTGCAAATGTGGCTTTTAGTGATGGTTCTCTTCTACATGGCTTTAACCAAAGAATTACTAAAAGACAGCCAATTGCAGCACCAAGCGATATAAGAAGATACTTTGTTACACCAAAAGAAAGTGGAGAGTTATGTCTAATGAGCTGCATTTTTGGTGAAAATAGAGATATATTTTTTCCAAAGCTTAGCGAGTCCCTTCATCTAATATCATTTTCAGATATTGCTGTGAAATACCTTAATTCAATTGGATACGATGCATACATTTGTAAATCTGAAGAAGAGGCAAGAGAGCTTATAAAAAGTTTGCCCAAAGAAAATAAGTGGCCTTGCTTATTTACTAAAAGTGACACAACAGGTGAGAAAGACTTTGAAGAGTTTTATACAAGCAAAGAAAACATTGATATGAAGAAATATAAGAATATCGGCGTTATAAAAAATGAACCAAATTATGATGATGTACGATTAAATGATTTTGAAGATGCAATCTTCAAAATCAAGAAAAGTAGTAAGTGGAGCAAAAAATTAATTGTCAATGAGTTTTTTAAAATGATACCTGAATTTAATTACGTTGATGTAGGGAAGTACCTTAGTGGAAAAATGTGATGTTTGAACATATTACTGACTTTATTCAAAAAACTTATAAGTCTAAAGATTCTATCTCTTTGCATGAGCCAAGATTTCTTGGAAATGAAAAAAAATATGTTAATGAATGTATTGATTCAACATTTGTTTCATCTGTTGGAAGATATGTAGATATATTTGAAAAAGAAATAGCAAAATATACAGGCGCTAAACATGCTATAGCTACCAGTAACGGAACATCTGGACTTCATATATCACTAATGTTAGCCGGTGTAGGTCGAAATAATGAGGTGATTACTCAATCCATGACTTTTGTTGCTACATGTAACGCAATTAACTATTGTGGAGCAGAGCCCATATTCATAGACGTTGATAAAGAAACTTTGGGTTTATCGCCAAATGCTTTGAAAAAATTTCTCAAAGAAAATACATCTATGAAGAATAAAAAATGCATCAATAATTTAAGTGGTAAGGTTATCAATGCTTGTGTCCCTATGCATACTTTTGGTCATCCATGCAGAATAGATGAAATAAAAGAAATTTGTGATGAAAATAATATACTTGTTATCGAAGACGCAGCAGAAAGCGTTGGAAGTAAATACAAAAATAAACATACTGGGACCTTTGGACATCTTGGAGTTATGAGTTTTAATGGTAATAAAATAATCACTTCTGGCGGTGGCGGATGTATTCTTACAGATAATGAAAGGTTTGCAAAAAAGGCTAAACATTTAAGCACAACCGCCAAAATCCCTCACAAATGGGATTTTATTCATGACATGGTAGGCTATAACTATCGAATGCCAAATATAAATGCTGCTTTATTAGTTGCACAACTTGAAAATTTAGATAAATTCATAATAAATAAACGAGAACTTGCCGAAAGATATGAAAAATTCTTAAAAAATGATGAATGCATTTTTTTTAAAGAACCAGCCGACTGTATGTCTAATTACTGGTTGAACACTATAATAGTTAAAAATAGAAAACAACGTGATCAATTTCTAGAGGAAACTAATTCAATAGGAATAATGACTCGCCCAACATGGATTATGATGCACAAACTCCCAATGTTTGAACATGCTCAATATGGTGATTTAAAAAATTCAATTTGGTTAAATGACAGAATAGTAAATATACCAAGCAGCGTATTACTATGAAAAACATCAAAGATATTACTGTTAAAGAATCTATTTCTATACTAGAAGTTTTAGAGATAATTGATAAAAGCTCAAAACAGATCGCAATTGTAGTTGATGATAATAATAAAATTTTGGGAACAATTAGTGACGGTGATATAAGGCGAGCACTTCTTAAAAATATTTCGTTAAAAGAATCAGTTAAGAATATTTATTTTAAAAATCCAACAGTCGCAAGCATTAATGATTCTAAAAAAGAAATAATTAATATCTGTAAAGTTAAAAAAATTCATCAAATACCAATAGTTGATTCTGAAGGTAGCTTGGTAGGATTGGAAATTTTAGATGAATTAATCATAAAAGAAAAAAAACAAAATAAGGTTATTTTGATGGTGGGAGGTCTAGGAACAAGACTTCAACCGCTTACAAAAAATATTCCAAAACCAATGTTAGAGGTTGGAAATAAACCAATACTTCAAACCATAGTTGAGAAGTTTGCTGAATATGGATATACAGATATTATTATGTGTTTAAATTATAAATCACATGTGATAAAAAATTATTTTAGGGATGGGACTGGATTTGGTGTAAACATTAAATATATATTAGAAGAAAACCGGATGGGGACTGCAGGTGCTTTGAGTCTTCTCAATGAAAAAATTAATGAACCATTTTTTGTTATGAATGGTGATTTGTTAACCAACGTAAATTTTGAACATTTGCATGACTTTCATTTAACAAATAATTCTGTAGGCACCATGTGTGTAAGAGATTATGATCTTCAGGTACCCTTTGGGGTAGTAAACATTGAAAACACTAAAATACTATCAATTGATGAAAAGCCTACTCAACAATTTTTTGTAAATGCAGGAATCTATATGTTGAATCCTGAAGTTTTAAACTATATACCGCATAATCAATTTTATGACATGCCAACTTTATTTAATAAGTTGATAGATGATAATAAAATGGTTATTTCATTCCCTTTAAGAGAATATTGGATGGATGTAGGCCAAATGGATGAGTACGAAAAAGCGAATGATGATTATCATAAAGAATTTTAATGCATCATAATAAAACCTTTTTGGCTGTTATACCTGCTAGAGGCGGAAGCAAAAGATTACCCAAAAAAAATGTATTAGATTTATGTGGAAAGCCACTAATTGCATGGAGTATTGAGGCCGGATTAAAAAGCAACTATATTGATAAGGTAGTCGTATCAAGTGATGATAAAGAAATTCTAGATATCGCAATACAATATAAGTCTGAAATTATAAAAAGACCAAGCGATCTTGCATCTGATAGCGCCTCCTCATTTGATGTTGTGCAACATACTATAAAAAAGTTAGAAAGATATGATTATGTCATTTTACTTCAACCAACAAGCCCACTTCGAAATCATAAGCATATTGACGAGGCTATAGTTCTTTTAGATAACAAAAATGCTGATGCAATAATAAGCGTTTGCGAAATGGATCATTCACCGCTATGGAGTAATACTCTTAATTCAGATGGCGCTATGAATAATTTTTTAAAAGAAGATGTTTTGAATAAACGAAGTCAAGATTTAGAAAATTACTATAGGCTTAATGGCGCTATTTATATATGCAGGATAAGTAAGTTTTTAAAAGAGCGAGAATTTTTCCTAAAAGAAAATGTATATGCTTACAACATGGATAGAAGCAGCTCAATAGATATAGATGACAAGATAGACCTTGAATTTGCAAGAACCCTGGCCGCAAAAGCTATATAGTTTTTAAAAAAATAGTTTAAACATATAAGAGTTGATATATGGTAATCAAAGACTGGAAAAGTGTTTTTAAATCAATGTGGTATTTTTTACCACTTATATTCATCAAGAGAGAGTATGATGTGGTTTTTGTATGCTCGTCATCCTTTAATAGAGGAAAAAATGGTGAAAATGTTTTATTTAAACCCATGATTGAATATTGCAAAAGAAATGAACTTAATTACATTATATTTGAAGAAACATATTTTAAATCATACATAGATTACAAAATTAATCAGAATTCAATCCCCCTTGACTTCATTACTATTTTACAAATCGTATTAAAGAAAATTTTTAACCTAATATATAAAAAGCCTACGTCAATAGATGAAATTTATTTTCAAGATATTAAAATCTCGAAAATTTTAAAAACTTTATTTTTTAATAGGTTTAGATCTAAATTCTATATAACCCTAATCTGGAGCAATGTAACACTATGGAGATGTATAAATCCTTCATCATGTTTAGTAGATTATCAGCATGCATATATTTATGATGGAGAGGACGAATACATGAATAACGGAAGGCCTCCGAAAGTAAAATCAGCAAATGATGTTGTGGCATTAGTTCATGGCGAGAGATATAAAAGGATCTTAATTGATAATGATAAATCGGGATTTTATAGTGAAAATAATGTAATTGCTGTTGGGCTAAATAAAAACATTAATACCAAGAAAAGGACACACTTAAATAATAAAAAAATTCTCTTTACACTACAAATAACTCCAGATTTTTTAAAAGAAGTTAATGAGGATTATGTAAAAATAGTTGAAAGCCTTATAGATCGCAATGCTGACTTTTTATCTTCAAATAATTATAAAATTATTTTTAAACATCATCCCAGATATACAGAAGATGACTGCAAGGGCATATCTATAATGCATGACTTTGCAGTATTTGATAATACAACACCAATATCAGATCTCCTAGATGAAGTATGCCTTCATATGACATTCCATTCATCCTCGGTGTTTGATGCAGCATTAACGGGAATCCCAACAATTTTTATTGATATGTTAGAGCCTTTATCACCTAATGAAATGTTTTTGAAACAGTATAAATATCCTTGTGAAAACTTGGTCATTAAAGATACTTATGATTTAAAAAAAATTTTAGTCAATTGCGATGATAAAGATATTTTTAGAAATCATTGTGAGAATGTGTATGAGTGGTCTGAAGAGTTTTATCATGATTTTGATGAACAGGTATTTGGTAAATTTTTAAATGAAAAAATATAAATTAAACAACTATACGAATGTCAGGAAAAATTAAAATTAAAAAAGTAATGTTTGTTTTTGGGACACGTCCTGAAGCAATTAAGATGGCTCCACTAATCAAAGCTTTTCAAGATGAAAAAAATTTTGAGACTAGGGTATGCGTTTCTGCACAACATAGACAGATGTTAGATCAGGTATTAAAAATATTTGATATTAAACCTGACTATGATCTAAATATTATGAAACCTGATCAAGACTTATTTGACGTAACAACTAAAGTTTTAGCTGGCATGAAAAAAGTTTTGAATGATTATAGTCCGGACATTATTTTTGTTCATGGAGATACTACAACTACAAGCGCATGCTCTTTGGCAGCTTTCTATAATAAAATCAAAATAGGTCATATTGAGGCTGGACTAAGAACTGGAAATATTTATAGTCCATGGCCAGAAGAAGCAAATAGAAAAATAACAGGTGTTTTGGCTGATTATCATTTTGCACCAACCGCTACAAGTGAAAACAATCTTCTGAAAGAAGATATCAATAAAAAGAATATTTTAGTTACGGGTAATACCGTTATAGATGCACTTTTTTTAATGATAGAAAAAATCGAAAACAATCCAAGGCTCAAGAGTAGAATTTTAGAATTAATTTCAAGCCAATATAAATTATGTGGCGATAAGAAAATTATTCTTGTAACTGGACACAGAAGAGAAAATTTTGGACATGGCTTCAGAAATATATGCAATGCATTAAAAAAAATTGCCGATAATAATCCTGATTTTGATATAGTTTATCCTGTTCATTTTAATCCAAATGTACAAAAACCTGTTAAAGAAATTCTTTCAAATGCTAAGAATATTCATTTAATAGAGCCTTTATCCTATGAATGTTTTATTTATATGATGAGCAAGTCATTTTTTATAATTACAGACTCTGGTGGTATTCAAGAAGAAGCTCCAAGCCTTGGCAAACCAGTTCTGGTAATGAGAGATTATTCAGAACGCCCTGAAGCAATAAAAGCTGGCACAGTAAAGCTTGTTGGAACAGATTATGCAAAAATAATTGAAGAGTCACAAAAGCTTATTGATGATGAGAATGAATATAATAAGATGTCCAAAGCATATAATCCATACGGTGACGGCAAAGCATCATTAAAAGTACTTAATTTTATTAAAAGCATTTAATGAAAAGAATAACGCTTTATTTAGACCCAACATCTCTAAATGAGGCGACTAGTTATTATATCAATCTTTTAAAAAGAGCATCAACGGAGCTTGGCCATAATTTTAAAATTTCAAAAAATATATTCGACATTAAAAATACTGACGTAATTATGACAGTTAGCACAAATCACTTCATAAAAGGATTGGTATTTAAACCTTTTTCAAAAAAGATATTCTGGAGCCAAGGCATTGATCCTGAAGAAAGTATGATGAAAGAAAATAATCTACTTAAATATTATTTAAAATCTTTTATAGAATATATCGTTTTGAGCCTGCCTAGTTTCAAATTATTTATCTCCCGTGCGATGTTAAATCATTATGAGCAAAAATATAATTTTGCCGATAAAAATTATATGATCATGCCTTGTTATAACCTTCATTACAGCGAGCCTTTGAAGAAAAATTTAAATAGATATCAAAATCCTTCATTTGTCTACGCAGGGAGTTTTTCTGTATGGCAAAATATTGAAGAAACTCTCCAAATATATAAATTCATAGAAAATAAAATTCATAATGCAACTCTTACCTTGTTAACTAAAGAAAATGAAAAGGCAAAAAATCTTATAAAAAAATATGATATCAAAAATGCAAATGTAAAATATGTCGATATAAAAAATCTTAATGATGAATTGCTTAAATATAAATATGGTTTTCTTATAAGAAAAGACAATTTGGTAAATAATGTTTCAACACCAACTAAAATGAACTCTTATTTAGCTTCCGGCTTAGTGCCAATATTCACAAATTCCATAACCGATTACAAAGATAATATTAATTTAAATGGTTTCAGTTTGAGAATGAGTTCAGACTTATCAATTGAAGAAATTGCTGAAAAAATTATTGACTTTGAAGACACAAAGACAGACTTTGCAAATTTTGATATAGAAATTAAAAAAGTATTCAATGAATATTATAATGACAATAAATACATCGAACAGATTAAAGTTAGATTAAAAGAATATCTTTAATTATACTAAAAACACAAAGTTTCAAAGCTAATACGCAATAAACATTCATGCAAATTTTACATATAATTACAGGCTTAGACGATGGTGGCGCCGAGGCAGTTTTGTATAGAATCTGTAAGCTTGACAAAGAATATCATCACATTGTTATATCCTTGCAGGGTAAGCAAAAATATGTAAGCTTGCTTCAAAAATGTAATATATCCGTTTATACTTTAAACTTCTCTAAGACAAGAATAAATATTTTTGGTTTATTCAAATTGTTTAAACTAATAAGACAATTAAAACCTGATGTCGTGCAGACTTGGATGCCACATGCTGACTTAATTGGCGGAGTTATGGCAAGGATTGTAGGTGTAAAAAACATTTTTTGGGGAATTCACCATACTAATTTAATTAAAGGAAAAATAAATCGAATAGTAGTAATAATTGTTAAGTTGAATGCAATATTATCAAGCTTCGTGCCAATAAAAATTATTTACTGTGCTGAAAAATCAAGAGAAGTTCAAGAATCAATTGGCTTCAAAAAGAACAAGGGTGTAGTTGTGCATAATGGTTATGATACTAATAGCTTTTTTCAAAATAGTTCCCTAGGAAACAGTATTCGAAATGAGCTTGGTATATCTCATGATTCATTTGTTATTGGACATGTTGGAAGCTATAACCCATTAAAAGATCAGGAAACCTTAATAAAATCTTTAAGGTATTTAGATCAAAAAGGCATCAATTTTAATGCGATATTTGTAGGAAAAAAATTAGATCCTTCAAATGATAATTTGATTAGACTAATAGAAGAAAATGGTTTAACAGGACGAATTCATCTACTAGGTATAAGAAATGATATCTCAGCAATTATGAATGGTATTGATATCTTTATACTTTCATCAGTATCTGAAGCTTTTCCAAATGTTCTCAATGAGGCTATGGCATGTGAGACTCCTTGCATTTCAACTGATGTTGGAGATGCTGCGTTAATTGTTGGTGATACTGGATGGATTGTTAGCCCTCAAGACGCAAAAGCATTGGCCAAATCTTCAATAAAAGCACTTGAAGAAAAAAAACTTCATCATGAATCTTGGGAGCAAAGAAAAAAAGCCTGCCGCCAAAGGATTATTGAAAAGTTTAGTTTTGAAAAAATGATAAAAAAATATAAAGATGTGTGGAGCACATGAAATTAAGTACAGATAGTTTCAAGATAATAATAAAAATTACCTCAAGAAGAAGCAGAATTTAAATGTTTTTTTATGATTTCCCAAATTTATTAGCAATATTTATTGTTATTATTATTTCTTTTAGGATTGGGCTAATTCCTCTATGGCTTTCATTTTTTTTAGGATTATTTGCTACAACACCTTTCTTTTTGAACGATCTTCTTTTCCCAGCATCTTATATGCCCGATCAGTTTCAGTATTTTGATGAAGTTCGTCAAATACGCTCTTTTAATTTTGAAGCCATATCAAATATTAAATTGCAAGTTTCTAATTGGATTTTTGCTATCATACCTTTACCTTATGTAGAGACCATAAAAAGCTTGGGTTTTTTTAATAGATTAATAGCAACTTCTTTAATAATTTGGCTTTATTCAAAGAAAAATTTACGAGGTTGGCCTCTTTTGTTTATTTTATTTTATCCAAGTTTTCTTCTATACAGTTCATTGTCTCTAAGAGATACAGCAGTATTTACGTTTATGATTGTTTCTGTAATATTATTTATAGAAAATAGAAGACTTCTCGCTATATTAATCTCTTTGCCATTAATTTACATTAAGACTCAAAATTTCTTTTTATTAATAGTTTTTTTTATTATTCACCTTTACTTTGCTAAAGGATCGCTTTTTTATAGATATAGATACTTTCTCATAATTTTGATCATTGGAATATTAGCCCCTTTTATAATGACTATAATTGAGCTATTAGATTTTTTTAGGATGGCATTTTTTATAGATGACGGTGGTTTTCGTAAGGATTATGTACACATAAAATCTTTTAAAGATTTTGTTGTCATAGCTCTTCAATCAGCCCCATATTTTTTGATGAAGCCTTTTCCATGGGAAGCATCTAATTCATTACAATTTATACAGAGTTTAGAAAATATATTTATATTTGCTTTCTTAGCTTTTATTTTTCATAAAACATCTCAAATTGACAAAAATATCGCATTTAAATGGTTGGTATATTTATTTGCAGCTTTAAGTATTTATGGCTTGGTTGTATTTAACTTTGGTTCAGCGGTTCGATATAAATTTCCTTTTATTTTATTTACGATAATAGGAATGTGTTATGAAATATATTTCAAACATGGCAAGTTAATTTTTAATAGAGAAGTAAAAAAGGTCAAAAGTGGAGCTTGATGTAAAATATTCTAGGCCTATTTGCTGGAATTGACATAATTAAATTAGTGAGCTTATGAAATTTATCAATACAAAATATATATGTGTGGCATAGCTGGATATTTTGGTGAGATACCAAATTCAAATAATTCATTATTTGAAATGATAAATGCAATCAATCATCGCGGCCCTGATAATCATGGAATATGGTTTGATGAAAATGCTGGCATTGGTTTTGCACATTCAAGACTTTCTATTATTGATTTAAGTCCAGCAGGACATCAGCCCATGCATTCAGTTTCAAATAATTTAGTAATGATATTTAATGGTGAAATCTATAATCATAATGCAATTCGTGCAGAATTAGAGAAGATATCAAATAGAAATTGGCATGGACATTCAGACACCGAAACCCTTTTAGCTGCTATTGAAGAGTGGGGATTAGATAGCGCATTAAAAAAAACCAAAGGAATGTTTGCGCTTGCTTTATGGGATAAATTAAATAAAAAATTGTCATTGGCGCGAGATCGTCTTGGCGAGAAGCCACTTTATTACGGATGGGTAAATAAACAGTTTGTGTTTGCATCTGAACTAAAATCGATTAAAAAGTTTCCGAGATTCAATAACCAGATTGATCGAAGTTCATTAGCTTTATTTTTAAGATTCAATTCAATTCCAGCACCACATTCAATATATAAAGACATATATAAATTAGAGCCTGGACAAATCCTTAAATTTTATGCAGACTCAAAAAAAACTGAAAAGCATTATTTTTGGTCAATTGAAAAAGTTTATAAAGAAGTCAGAAAGTCTAAATCTTCATTTACCCCATCCGAAGCAGTTAATAAACTTGAGTCTGTTTTATCAAATGCTGTTTCTTCACAAATGCAATCAGATGTTCCTTTGGGTGCTTTCTTATCTGGTGGAATTGATTCAAGTACAATTGTTTCTTTAATGCAATCCCATTCTAATGTTAATGTGAACACATTTTCTATTGGGTTTAATTCTAAAGACTTCGATGAAGCGCAACATGCTGGAATGGTTGCCAAGCATTTGGGCACAAATCATTTTGAAAAGTATATTACTGATCGCGATGCTTTAGATGTCATACCATATTTACCTAACATTTATGACGAACCTTTTGCAGACTCATCACAAATACCAACTTTTCTAGTTTCACAGTTTGCTAAGCATGAGGTTACTGTAGCTCTATCTGGAGATGCAGGTGATGAACTTTTTGGTGGATATAATCGTTATGTTTATAGTGACAAAATTTTTAGTAAGATTGCCAAAACACCAAATTTAATAAAGAAATTAATATCTAAAACTATTTTTAGTATGTCAGAGGACAAGTGGGACAGTATATTGGGTAGATTGATGAGCAAACGTTTTGCTAACATTGGTCATAAACTTCATAAAGCTGCAAATGTACTTCCCGCAGAATCAATTCGTGATTTGCATTTTCAATTGATATCACAAATTCATAATCCATCAGATTGGCTTATAAATGCTAATGAACACAAAACAATATTAAATGATGGCATTGAGCGATTTGCTGAATTGAATTTTGTTGAGCAGATGATGGCTTATGATTTAATAACATATTTACCCTCAGACATATTAACTAAAGTTGATAGAGCAGCTATGGCAGTTTCTTTAGAAACTAGAGTCCCATTTTTAGACGTAGAAGTGATTGAACTTTCTGCATTATTGCCTATGGAATTCAAAATTCGTAATGGCGTTACTAAATGGGCACTTCGAGAAATTCTTTACAAGCACGTACCTAAAGATTTAATCGAAAGACCAAAAATGGGCTTTGCAGTTCCTTTAGCTGAGTGGTTAAGAGGACCACTTAAAGATTGGGCTGAATCCTTATTAGATGAGAAACGATTGGATCGAGAAGGCTTTTTTAATGTAGAATTTGTCCGAAGTAAATGGGTAGAGCATTTAAGTGGAAATCAAAACTGGCATCATCAATTATGGAATGTTTTAATGTTCCAAGCTTGGCTTGAAAAGAATTAATTAATTTATGAGGATGGTTTATGCAATATAGTGAAGCACCAATAGCAGTAGTTGGTTTGGGATATGTTGGCTTGCCATTAGCAGTTGAGTTTGGTACAAGGCGAAAAGTTATTGGTTTTGATACAAACAAGGCAAGAATTAAAGAGCTGAAGAAAGGACTAGATAATACTCTGGAAACCACCAACCAAGAATTAAAAGATGCAATTTCTTTAAGCTATACAAATAGTCTAAAAGATATAAAAGACTGTAAAATTTTTATCATTACTGTACCAACACCGGTTGACAAAAATAAACAACCTAATTTATCTCCTTTAAAAGATGCTAGCGAAGCAATAGGATCTATTTTAAAAAAAGGAGATTTAGTTATCTATGAATCAACTGTTTATCCAGGAGCAACAGAAGAGGTGTGTGTACCAATTCTTGAAAACATATCCGGTCTATCCTTTAATAAAGATTTTTTTTGTGGTTATTCCCCAGAGCGAATTAACCCTGGAGACAAAGAACACCGCATAACAAGTATTAAAAAAGTAACCTCGGGCTCAACTCCTGAGATTGCAACCAAAGTTGATGAACTATACCAAGAGATTATTACTGCGGGCACACACAAGGCAAGCAGTATAAAAGTTGCCGAGGCTGCTAAGGTAATTGAAAACACTCAAAGAGATGTCAACATAGCTCTTGTCAATGAGCTTTCACTTATTTTTAATAAATTAAATATCGATACTGAATCAGTTCTAGAAGCAGCCGGTACAAAATGGAACTTTCTACCATTTAGACCTGGTCTCGTAGGAGGGCATTGTATAGGTGTTGATCCTTACTATCTTACCCACAAAGCATTGGAGGTTGATTACAACCCTGAGATGATTCTTGCAGGTCGAAGAATAAACGATAACATGGGTTTTTTTATTGCAGATCAAGTATCAAAGTTGATGAATAAAAAAGGCATAAATGTAGAAGGCGCAAATATATTGATAATGGGCTTAGCTTTTAAAGAAAATTGTCCTGATATTAGAAATACAAGAGTAGTTGATCTTATAGAGCAGTTCGATAATTTTAATTGCTCAACAGAAGTATATGATCCTTGGGTTGATACAGATGCTGCTATGGATGAATATAAGATCAAGTTAATTGAAGAACCTATGGAAGGTAAATATGATGCAATAATTTTAGCAGTTGCACATGATGTTTTTAAAAATTTATCATCAGAGCAAATAAAGACTTTTGGAAAAGAAAATCATGTAATTTATGATATTAAATATTTATTAGGTAACGAAGAGGTTGACGGCAGACTATAAATGACTAAATTTGAACATTTACAAGAATATTTAAATAATAATCAAAAGACTTGGTTGGTGACTGGAGTAGCTGGATTTATTGGGTCTAACTTACTTGAAAAATTATTAGTATTAAATCAAAAAGTAGTGGGGCTAGATAGTTTTGATACTGGCTATCAACATAACATTGATCAAGCACTTCAAGATGTTCAAAATACTACCGGCAAAGACTTAAGCAATAACTTCAATTTTATTAATGGGGATATAAGAAATTCAAGTGATTGCAATCAAGCATGTGATGGTGTTGATTATGTTTTGCATCAAGCCGCACTTGGCTCGGTTCCAAGATCAATCGAAGATCCCCTTGGCACTAATGAAGCAAATATTGATGGCTTCATAAATATGTTAGTGGCAAGTAGAGATGCAAAAGTTAAACGATTTGTCTATGCTGCATCTAGTTCATCATATGGTGATAATGCTGATCTTCCAAAAATAGAGCATATGATTGGCAATCCTTTAAGCCCTTATGCTGTAACAAAACTTGTAAATGAGCTTTATGCAAGTGTTTTTGCAAAAAATTATGATTTTAAAACTATTGGACTAAGATACTTTAATATATTTGGTAAAAGACAAGATCCAAATGGCGCTTATGCTGCAGTGATCCCAAAGTGGGTAGCCTCAGTTTTAAATAATGAAGATGTTTATATAAATGGCGATGGAGAAACTAGTAGAGATTTTTGTTACGTTGATAATGCAGTACAGAGTAATATTTTAGCTGCAATGACTGAAAATAATGAAGCTATTGACCAAGTTTATAATGTTGCTCTAAATGACAGGACAAGTCTTAATGAGCTTCACAGAATGATTGTAGATAAAATAACACAAAGAGTTCAAGGTTTAGAGAAGAAAGAGCCAATTTATAGAGACTTTAGACCAGGAGATGTTAGACACTCACAAGCAAGTGTGGATAAGGCTTATAAACTTTTAGAGTATCGACCTAAATATAAAATATCTGAAGGTTTAGATGAGGCAATAGACTGGTATATTAATTCTGTTAAATAGATAAGATGTTATTATGATTTCTCAAATAAATAAATTACATAATCAAAAACATTGCGCTCCAAATAGTTAGAAATGAAAAATCAAGATAAAAATACAGTAGATGGTTTTGGTGACGAATGGTCTAGGTTTGACCAATCAGACTTACCTCAAGCAGAGCAACAGTTATTATTTGATGAATATTTTTCTGTATTTCCTTGGAAAAATATCTCTAAAGAATCAATTGGATTCGATTTGGGCTGTGGAACTGGAAGATGGGCAAAGTCAGTTGCACCAAAAGTTAAAAAACTAATTTGTATTGATCCAAGTAGCGCTTTAGATATAGCAAAAAAAAACTTATCAAATTTTGATAATTGTGTATTTGATAGTACAACCGTAGATGAAATGCCTATGCATGATAATAGTATGGATTTTGGATATTCTCTTGGAGTGCTTCATCATGTGCCCGATACAGCCTTAGGTATAAAACAATGCGTTAAGAAATTAAAAATTGGAGCACCGTTATTATTATATTTGTATTATCGTTTTGATAATCGCCCATGGTGGTTTCGGCTCATTTGGTTCCTAACAGATTTATTGCGAAGAATAGTATCAAAAATGCCATACAAACTTAGATATGTCTCCAGTCAGATAATTTCAATTATTGTTTATTTACCGTTGGCTAGATTTGCCTTATTTCTAGAAAAACTTAATTTTAATGTTAGTAATTTTCCTTTGAGTTCATATAAAAATCTGAGTTTTTATACTATGAGGACAGATGCATTAGATCGTTTCGGCACAAGATTGGAACAACGTTTTACTAAAAAAGAAATCAAAAACATGATGCAAAATGCGGGGTTAGAAAATATTGAATTTTCAAATTCAAAACCATTTTGGGTTGCTGTAGGTTATAAATCTAGCAAAATAGAAGATTTGTGAGTTGATTTGTAAAATATAGTTGGGTTTCTAAAATTCCTGATATTACATAAGGTATTTAAAGATGAAAATATTAATTCTTGGAACTGTACCAAATGACTTATTAAATTTTAGAGCTGATTTAATTAAAGATTTTATAAAAAAAAATCATGATGTAATAACTGCGTCATCGTCACTTGACCCTAATTCAATTATTCATATGAATAATTTGGGTGTTACATATGAACCAATTTTTTTAAACAGACATGGTTTAAATTTAGCTGGGGATTTAAGAACACTCAGCAATTTATTATGTTTAATTAAAAAACAAAAGCCACATTTAGTTCTGGCACATGGCATTAAATTAGTAATATGGGGCGGCATTTCCGCGAGTATCAGAAATGTCCCATTTTTTGCTTTAATCACAGGGCTTGGTTTTGCTTTTCAAGGTAAGACACTCAAAAGAAGAATATTAACTAAGTTAGTATCTTTTTTATACAGAATTGCACTAAGTAAATCAAAAGCTGTTATTTTTCAAAATGAAGACAATAGAGATCTTTTTATTAATAAAGGTATTGTGCCTCGATCTAAAACTTATATTGTTAATGGATCGGGTGTGGATATAAAAAAATATAGTTATGCGAAACAACCTGATACTGATGTTAGTTTTTTGTTAGTTTCTCGCTTGCTCGGTGAAAAGGGTTTGCGAGAATATGCCGCAGCTGCAAAAATTGTAAAGGATCAATTTCCTCAAATTAAATTTGACTTAGTAGGAGCAGAGGACGAATCGCTAGATGCAATTTCACTTAAAGAAGTATACAGCTGGAAAAATTATGTAAATTATAATGGTTCGACTGATGATGTAAGACCTTATATTAAAAAATGTCACGTTTATGTATTACCTTCATATCACGAAGGATTACCAAGAAGTACTTTAGAGGCTATGTCTATGGGTCGTCCAATACTTACAACAGATGCGGCAGGGTGCAAAGAAACAGTTGATGAAGGCATAAATGGCTTTATGGTTCCAGTAGGGTCTTCAAAAAAATTAGCTGAAAGAATGATTTGGTTTATTGAGAATAAAGATAAAATTGCAATTATGGGGAAAAAAAGCAGAAATATAGTTGAAACTAGATTCGATGTTCGTAAAGTTAATGAAGAAATGTTAAGAATCCTTGGAATTTAGTAAAAACCTAATCATAAAAATAAGATAATTATTCAATTATTTATTATACGTTGAAGTGTTTTACTGACCAGTTTATTATATGAAGGTCAAAAATAATTTTTAGAACCAAAAAAATGAATATCAAAGAATATTGGCAAGATATAGATTCGAACCTAGAGAATTTGCTAGAGCATGGATTTGTAAAATTACCATCTTTAAAAATGTTTGAGCTAGATTTGTTAGCAAAGGGTATTTCAGATGAAATGGGACCATTAACATTTAAAGAATTGGGATCTCGTCATAAAATATTTCTAGATAAACTTGAAGTTAATAAGTATTTAACTCCAAAATTGCTTGATATTGCTAGAGACTGTTTTAATTACAAAGGAGATCAATCAAATCAATATCATGTTGCAAGAAAAGTTGAGCCTGGAAATTCAAAAGAGATGTTTAGAGCTCATTTTGACTCACACCTTTTTACAATGGTTTTACCTATTAAGATACCTGATATGAATCAAGATGGCTCTGCAGGAGAGTTAATGTATTTTCCTAATGCTAGAAAAGGTCCAAGAAATGAGATTAGTAATTTCATCGGAAAGGCTTTTTACAAGAAGTATGCATCAAAGGAAGGATTGGAAAAATTTTCCTTACGTTCTCAAAAAAGAGTAGATAACTTTAGAGATTATCAACCTCTACTTTTTATAGGCAACACGACTTTACACACAAATTATCCTGTTTCTTCAAGTTGTAAAAGTTATAGACTTACTTTATTAGCTCATTTTTTTGATCCTTCTTCAAAATATGGCGTTGGCAGCTTATTAAGATTGTTAAGGAATAGATAAAATAAAAAATGGTAGGCGATATTAAAATTACTTCAAGATACGGCGATGGAGACTATCTTTCTAAGAATAAAGATTGGCACGTCGAGGATTCGCCTTGGAAGGCATCACAAATACATAAGATTATTCACCGAAATAATTTAAAAGTTCAAACAATTTGTGAAGTAGGTTGTGGTGCTGGTGAAATCTTAAATCAGCTTTCGTTAAAAGATGATTATAAAAATATCGAATTTTTTGGTTATGAAATAAGTGATGATGCATTTGAATTATGCTCTAAAAGAGAAACAGACAACATACATTTTTTTAAAGAAGACTTACTTGAGGTTCAGAAAAAATATGATGCTGTTTTATGTATAGATGTATTCGAGCACGTTGAGAATTATATGGGCTTTGTAAGAAGTTTACGTGAAAAGGGAGAGTATAAAATTTTTCACATACCTCTTGATCTGTCAGTTCTTTCTTTGATTAGGGGTTCTCTAATACATCATCGAAATACAGTTGGACACTTACATCACTTTACTCCAGACACAGCAGTAGCTACTTTAATAGATTGCGGATACGAAATTATTGATACTATGTATACAACACATTTTGCTGATCAACTAACTAAAACCTGGAAGGCGCAAATGTTAAAACTGCCCAGAAAAATTTTGTATAAAATTTCTCCAAAATTAATGTCTACACTTATAGGCGGATCTTCTTTAATGATCTTAGCTAAATAGTATCTAATAATAAGTACTTTAATTTTCTGTTTATAACCCTTAACCTTTAATCATTAAAAAAAATCTACATGAATAATAACTTGTATTAAGATATTACAGCAATGATTCAATTTGATAACATAAACAATGAAACCCCCTATTTAGTTTTTAAGGATAAATACACAGAATCCGTAAATGCTAAACAAAAAAACATTGAAGCTATATGCATATCATCTTATTCATCAGAAAATAAAGAGGTGAATGCAAGATATGTCAACCTTAAGATCATAGATGGTAAGGAATTTATTTTCTTTTCAAATTACAACTCACCTAAATCAATTGATTTTAATTCACACAATCAAATTACTGCCCTAATTTATTGGAACAATATTAATGTTCAAATTAGAATGAAGGCTCATATCAAGAAGACTAGCAGAGAATTCAATCAGGCTTATTTTACTGGAAGGGATGAAGAAAAAAATGCTTTAGCAATTTCATCAGAACAGTCTAATGTTATTGATTCATATAAGGCTGTTCAAGAAAATTATGAAATTTCTTTTAGAAATAGTAACTTAAGTGAATGTCCTGATTACTGGGGCGGATTTTCATTCACTCCATACTACTTTGAATTTTGGGAAGGTTATGAGAAGAGACTTAACAAAAGAGAGGCTTATGAAGAGCAAAATGGTAAATGGATTCATAATTTTTTACAGCCATAAAACATTTGCGAAATTAATTTATTAGTATAAAATTCTCATTAATTTATGATATACAGACTTCCTTCAGTAGTGCGATCTTGTTCTTCAGCAATTAATTAATGCCCTTTAATCTAACTTACTTCTTATAGGTACTTCTCATAGCTAGTTTCAAAAAAAAATCTACTCCCATTAATCAGAAAATCAAGGCTACAGAGGTTATGCTTATAGATAATCAAGGAGAAAAAAAAGGTGTTGTTTCAATAGCCGACGCCTTGGAAGCTGCAAACAATGCGTCCTTAGACTTAGTCCAAGTATCTTCATTAGACTCAAATCCTGTTGTATGTAAACTTTTAGACTATGGTAAGCATCTTTTTGATAAGAAAAAAAGTTCTGCATCTTCAAAAGTAAGAAGTAAAAGAAATACCACTAAAGAGATTAAATTTAGACCTTCAACTGACGTAGGCGACTATAATATTAAATTAAAAAAGATTAAAAGCTTTATTCTTGA
>CEUA01121852.1_pt1 | contig 27503 bp, 28 predicted proteins | sample 361541 | NCBI WGS metagenome assembly CEUA01 (sample SAMEA2623079, study PRJEB7988) | marine metagenome | isolation source: saline water (ENVO:00002010), including
GTTCCGCATTCCCGTGGTATCATATAAATTTCGTTTCCACGATACGTAGTAGAAGTTGTAGCATTTTGTACATTTGATTCAATACCATCAATAGCGCCTTTGTTGTAAAGTTTAGTAAAACCATCTAATAATAGCGTATCTGTTAGCGTAGTTCTATTAGTTTTTGTGGTATCTTGTTTTGGTAAAGATAATCTGGGACCGTAGTGTGTGTTTAAAGCTGTAGTTATTGCATTGATTTTTGGTTTGATGGTGTTCACGTTAACAGTATATCCTCTTGGATAATATAGATTATTCGTATAGTTACTATTATCATTTGGATTTCTGCTGTCGTAATAAGGGATTATATAAGCAACCGAAGAACCTTTACAATAATTTTGACTAACCATAGCACGTTCTACTTGCATTGTTGTGGCTTCTGTGTTGGTGAAAGCGGCAGCTGCTGCTACTGCGGCACTAGTTCCAAATTTAGTGAGTCCAGTCAAAAAATTAATAAAAAAATTACCATCGCCGTCCTCGTTTTGGGTTGCTACAGCACCGGGACCAAAAATCCCATTTTGGTTAAATATCATATATTTAACATCGTCGTCATCATTCTTGCTGACTGGTATTTTTATTCCACTTTTGTTAATTTCTCCCATTTCTATTATTGTTCCCTCGCTTGTTATTATTTCGACTGGAAATTCTATTCCATCCGAACGAACCTTAAAATCTCTATCAACTATTGTAGGGGTATTTTCTATATTGTCAATTTTGATAGTTAATGTTTCGTTGTTTAGTCCTGGTGGTGCTTGTGTAAAAATAGCTGAACACAACGTTGTTCCATCTATAGAAAAAGTATCGTTAATACGAATTGTATTAGTATCAGTTGAAGAAACAACACATCCTGTTATATTATGTGAAGAATCCAGATACAAAGATGTTATCTTAACTTTCGAAGCTAAAGCGGTTCCGTTTGTAGAATTAAACCGGACATCTAGCTCATTATCAGTATCCCTACCTGTAATGTGTGTATGACTTGATATGTATGTAATGCCAGACATGACATCCGTAAGAAAAGTAGTACCATTAGCAATTTCAAGATTTAAAAATGGTGGTATTGCTTGAAATGGCGTATTAATAGTTTGATTACTTTTTGTAATAGAAGAAAAAGGAATTTTTAAACCGTGTCTATCAAATACTGCGTATTTTGTATAATTTTCTGAAACGTTAGTAGTACCAGCTGGACCAAAATCCGGATTAAAAATAGGGATTCTAAGACCAGTACTGTCGAGAATAAGGTCTCCTTCTGCGATTGCTGAAGTTTTATTTGTAGTTGTGTTATAAATATCTGTTAGTTCAAAGTTACCAGATGACGTGTCTTGTAAAAGTGTAGAAATGGGGAATTTTATTTTTTCTCCGCTGATTATTGCTTGGTCTGTGTTGCCTTTTTTTGACAAGACGTTAATTTTCACTCCGTCTGGCGTCATTTCGCATTTTCCGTCTTTGGAGCGAGTTGTTAAATTAGGTATTACGAGGTGACCGCTTCCGGAAAAACCTTTTACACCTCCTGGAGTGCCGAAATTTTTCGGGTTTGGATTGGTGTATGTATTCATATTTAATATTAAGGAAATGTTTTTTATATATCGTCAAAGTCGACGTGGTCGTGATCCTCCTCGTTTGAGAAGGCGATAAATTCTCCCAATTCTTCTGGAGAATCTTTAGAAGTTAAGAAATCTAGTTCTCCCCACCTTTTTAATTTTTTAGCGGTATCGTCGTTATATTTATATAAAATGTCTAGTTTCTCTAGTTTAGTGCTACATGTTTCGAAATCTCTTTTTGAAACAAGAACGATGTCTCCGACATTAATCCTTCCTCTTTTTTTTGCTCTTCCGGAAATGCGACCTATAAGTTCTGGACTGTTGTTAACAATACAGGTGAATCTACAATCGCCTAAAGCGCTAACAATTTTGGCGTATTCCAAATTATTATCGGGGTCGTCGTGAGCGTATGGCTCTGTAGAAAATTTGTTGACATTTTTATTTCTGGTGTTGTTATTTTTCGACTTTTTGGGAGGCATTTTGTTGATAACAGTTTACAAATTAACGTGAAAAAAAAACAGGGTTTGACGGGGAGGTATTTTTTTCGGCACTATAGTTAAATGATAACTAGCGTTAATAACAGACCTTCTGTTAGAATAAGAAGAACTCCAGACTTTATAGAAACAAAACGTGACGTTGGAATGGAAAAGATAATAGCAATAGGGGATTTACACGGAGATCGAGAGATGTTTTGGGGTATAATGTTAGCGTCGGGGTGCGTAAAGATGAAAAAACTAAAAAGTAAGAAGCGAACGCCGAGATGGATAGGAAAGAATACGATAGTTGTGTGTTTAGGGGATACGACGGATTCAAAAAGACCAGATGTAAAAACTGACGAGAATAGTAATTGGAGTAAAAAAGCGGAAGAGAGGGCTCTTCAGTATGATATACTTGATTTGGATAATATGGCAAAAATAAAAGGAGGGCGAGTGATGAGTATATTAGGGAACCACGAACTATTTGGTGGAGTTTTAGACTCATATTGCAAAAATGCGGATATCGCAAGTTACGGGGGACCAAAATTTCGCAAACAGGCGTTTTCACCGGGAGGGGAAATGTTCAGTTTATTTGCCGAAACACGCAACGTCATACAAATAGTAGGACCTTGCTTGTTTGTCCATGGTAGTTTGGTTCCCGAATTTTTGAGGATGTTTCCGTCGCCGCCTCGGGATACGATGCGTGAGGTTAACGAAAGTATGAGGCAATATTTGTTGGGTAAAACACGGATGCCGGGTTGGTTTAACAAGAGCGAAAGGTTGAATATAAATCCGGTGCAATCTAGAGAGTATAGTTATGGGTTATTTGATAAAAAGGAAGTTGTAAATATGTTGAAAGAGTTTCCTGGAGATGTCAGGTTTATGTTTGTAGGTCACACAGTTCATCCTCAAATAACACGTTTTGGACCAGTTATTTGTACAGATGTAGCTATTTCTAGAGCCTTTGGTGAGAAGCAAACGGATATTGTTGCGGAGTGGTGCGAAATTAAAGGAAACAAGGTAAAAAGGTGTATTTTGGACAAAAGCGGTTGGGTCGCAAAGAAGAAGTTAATAACCCGGAAAAAAAGAAAATTGTAAACGACTTTATTTGAGAGAATGAAAAGTCACCCAATCGACAACCTGAGCTGGCGTTATAACTTTTATGTAATACATACCGGCGAAACGTTTGGGCAAAACGGAAGTATTAGTAAACATGGTGGGGCTTTGTAAAATGTAAATATTTTTTTGTTTTGTAAGTTGTATATCTGTTTCGATCCAGTTTAAATTTGGACCGGGTTGTGTAATTATATCTGGTCCAAAAGTTAGTTTTTTCCCGAAAAAAATGTAATTTTTTTGTTGTTGGGGGGATAGTTTTTCGAAAGTGGAGTTAAAGATGAAGGCGTTGATTTCTTGAGCGGTAGAATTGGCGTTTTCTAAATATTTGATATTTAAGAATTGGTTTATGGCGTCATTATTTTTGAGTTTTACGAAAAGTGCGTTGAAGAAAGGGTTTTTTTGAAAGTCTAAAGTTGTGTTTATAAACGATTGAGTTATGATAGTATTGTTATAGAAAAACGGTTTCGAATATAAAAAATCGGTTAAATCGTAATTCCAATTATTGTAAACGTTTAGAAAATCGCCGTTAATAAATCTTTTTTGAATGTCAGAAATGATACCTGAAAGAAATTCTGGTTGTACGTACTCGATATAATTACTAACCAACGAATGACTTCTTTTAATATTTTTAACCATATTAACCGACGACGCCTTATTATTTTTCAAGTTAATATTTAAGAAGTCCACGATGATTTCCGCAATATTTGCGTGAGCTTCTTTTAGACTAATTTTATTTTCTAAATCCAAATCCTTAAGCCCCACCAACTTAGCAGTTTCTGTCACGCGTTCGGAAGCCATTTGCATATGATTGATTTCAGGAAGGATTACGACGGGTTTGAATTGTGCTGCGTATTCGTAACCTAAATTTGAAATGAGTTTATTTAAGTTGTCGAATTCGTAGCTTGCCATTGTGTGTTTAATAAATCCGTCATTTTCGCCTAAAATTGTGAGGGCAGGTTTTGGGAAAGTGGAGATTGGTGTGGATTTCCAGTTGTAGATATTTTGGGAATTGAATACGGAGCCTAAATTTATCATCATGTTACATTTTTTACCAGCTTTTTCTCGGCTAAAGCTTGATCCGATAGAGTGTCCCATCATAAAAACGTAAGAATCGGGGTCGTATGTGTTTTTAATGTAATCAAGTACGTCATCTATGGATTTTTCGTAATCTTCTTGGGTGGGGGAGTTTACTCGGGAAATAACGATATCCACGTATAGTTTTTTGTTTTCTGCTTGTTCTATTATTGATTCGCACAGAGATATGTAATCTTCGGAAGGTACGTCGTATCCGGGGACAAATATTCCGATATTTTTAATTTTTGGGGTGATAAATTTCTTCACGAGAATGTGTTTAAAATTGCTAGTGTAGCTTAAGAATGCGTTGATAAAAAAAAGCAAGGGAGAACGAATCATTTAAAATAAAAGTTGAAATATTTTAAATGCGTTATAAATATGAAAAGAACCAAGTTATTAATAAATGGCTTTATTGGAAACAAAGAAATATCTAGCGTTATAACGCCGGAAGAAAGTGTTACTCAGGAATATATAGAGAAAGGGTTGAATAATCCCTATTTGTGGAAGTTGTCAAAAGTCACAAATGGTTGGATTATAACGGAGAAGTGGGACGAAGAAACGAAAAAGTGGAAACAAACATCAACATCCGAAATACCGCTTAAAAAAGGTTAAATCAACCCTTCTTTTTCCATAGAAGAAATAAGCCGAGTAATACCGATTCCTCCGCCGCTACGTGGGAAAAAATCAAACTTCAAAAAGTCGTCCAGCTCGCCATTAACACGTTCCCTCCCGAATTGGTTATAAAGAGTCTTACTATACATACCATCGCTTATGGTATTGAAGCTGTGTCTCATTTCTTCTGGGTTACAGCTTCTTTCTGCGCTTCCGATGGTTTCCATGCCGCTTAGAATAACGTCGATTTTTTTGGAGAAACGTTTGTCGTCGTGTTGTTTCATGTTCCAGAAAGGGCTGGTAAAGCTGGGAAAGTTTTTTAGGAAGAATACAGGACCGTATTCTTCGTAAAGTTTTTGTTCGTGTTGGTGTTCTAGGTCAAAAACCTTGTATTTTTCTCCCACGTTCATGTAATCGTCTGAAGCGAAATTACAGTCGTATCCCAGGTGGGTCAGGAGTTCTTTTTCCATTTTTTCTAATTCGTCCATGCCGCCCTTGATTTCAAATTCGAACATGGGGAATATTTTATCGTGGCGTCCTGGGATGGGATTTGGTTCGTTTCTGTAGCTGGTAGAAACGCAGAAAAGCCCCGGAAGTTCTGGTTTTGAAAGGAGTTCGTATTCAAGCCACATTTGACCGGTTTGCGGCAGAGGCCATTTTTTGCCTCCGTATTCGTATGTCGTTATGGTCGTTGGGTCTTCGCAAGCGGCTAGGATGCTTAGTCTATTTTGAGTGTGAACTTCGACGAAGTTTCTTTTGACGAAAAAAGCTCGGAGTTTGCTTACGACTTTGTCAAATTTTACGGGGTCGATAAGGGATCCGGCTGTTCCGGAAGATGAATCAAAAGCACTCATAATATTATTGGATAATGGGGTATGTTTTTAATTCGTTGTATTTTTAAATATAAAAAAGTAATGTGATTTTTTTGTTACGGGGAATTTTATATGTTGTTTGTTGGTATATTTTCCGCACGGATTGAACTAAATGTAAAAAAAACCTGAAAAACTTACTTATAAAAAAATAACATTAGTAATAATAAATAATGCCGATGGAAAATACACGTTGCGAAATATGCGGAATAACGGGAAACGGGCGTCAAATTAGACCGCACGGCGGAGTAATTAGATGCAGAGCAACTCAACCGGAACACATTCTCCACCCAGAAAATTGTAGAAGAAGAAGAGAAAATGCTGACGCACCGGTGTTTCCCGAACATCCAGAACCTCTGTTAAGAAATCGTAGAATAAGAGATAATAGGCTTCCTAGACCTCTTAGACCGCCTAGACCGCCTAGACCTCTTAGATCTATTAGCAATTTGGCGGATGTAGAAAGAGACGAATTGTTTAATATAATGACTCTAGAAGAATTGGAAGGTGTATTAGATGAAGAAAGCAGCACAGATGAAGAAATGCCAGATCTTATTCCGTTGGAACCAAATACGGAACCAAATTTGGATCAATTGATAAATGATATCGAGCATTCTCCTTTATTTTTTCAAAATAGCAGAGAAGCATTAATAACTAATCCTGATATTTCTGAAAGATCTGAAATGGTACAATTAATAAATACAGTTCTTATGGGAAGACTTGTAGAACTTATAACAGAAAATTCAAGACTACTATCTGAATCAGGACCAGATAACAACGTTAAAGAGGGATTAAAAAGCGCCTTAGAAAAGCTAGAAGAAGAAAAAGACAATATGCCAGAGGGTTGTTATTTAAAAATATGCGGAGTATTACAAGAAGTGTGGAGAATAACGTCTTAAAAAAAAAGAATTTATTAATAATAAAAATGGGAAGTTGTTGTTCTTGTTGTTTGGTTGACTTATACGAGTTATTACAATTAACGCATGATCCTAAAGGCAGTAATGTGGATCAGATAGTAGAGAATTGTGGTGCGGATAGCGGAGAAAGGTGCGATTTAAAACAAATATAAAAATAGAAAAATATTTATTTTAAATGTTAAAAGGTAGGACACAAAAAGATTATTGTTTAGAATTACTCAGTAATAATAGTAATTTCAAAAAAGAAATAATAGGTTTTTTAAATGAACTGGGGAAAAATCAAGATTTGAAAAAGTTAAATAATGATGATTTATGTAATGTAATAATTGCTTGTTTTTTTGATATTGATAAAATGTCTAAATGATTTTCTTTTAATTAAACAAATATAAAAGAAAATGGGTTTAAAATTGAATGGTAGTTATTCCGATGTATCCAAAGTTTTTCAAGATATTAACTAAAGAGGTTGAGAATAAGGAAAATTGGCGAAGATTATTGTCGAGTTTGGGTCCTGATATATATATAAACCCTTTAAATTATTTGGTTAAGATATCTAGGGCACACGATAAGAATTTTATAACAGATAATGAGTATAAAGCGATATTTAGAAGATGTATAAGAAGATATTGGAGAATAATTTTATCGGGGCGTTCGAGGGGTATTTCTGCGCAGTGGGATAAATTTTATACAAAATACAAAGAAGATAGGGATAGAAATATAGCGTTTGAAAAGTACGGAGAAGAATTTATAAGAACGTATATAAATAAGCAAAAGTTCGAATTTGCTCAGAGTTGTTCAAAATTAGTGTTTGATGGTGGCTTACAAATACCGGAGTCCGTCGAGAGTAACATTATAAATTATATTTAGTTTTTAGTAGTAGTAGTAGTAAATTTTATCATAAGATTCCGCAACTAGTTGTACTTCTTCGATTCCGCTGGAAGAGTATGGTAAGTTACATTTTGCGTCTTCGTCTAGGAGGCAGATTTGACCGTCTTTTATTAATGGTCCGTGGTAACGAGGGTCGAATTCGTAGTTAAAGTATTCATTTCCGTAAATACATATTGAAAAGGAGTTATTTATAACTAGAAATAGTTTCTTTTCTGTATCTAACAAAGAATATATCCATCTTGAATTGTCTCTGAACAACTTGGTTACAGGATGTGTAGGTCTTGATATAAGTATCTTATTAACAATTTCCATTGGCAATACGTGTCCTAAAGAAAAGTCTGTCATAGTAGTTTTTTGTATACGTGCCTTAAAAGGGATTTTTTTTTAATTGAAGTTGATGTGTATTTTAACTATTTACAGCGGTCGGTACCAATATAATATGGTGCCATCGGCGGCTCTTCCTGGTCTAAGTCCAAGTCCGATATTAAAATTGTACAATGCTATTTTTTTTTGTTTTTCTTTTTCGGCTTTGGCTTTTTCTTTTTTGTGGTATTCGGCTATGGAATTGAAATTGTCAATTTCTCCGTACTTCAAGTAACGGGAAATCTTGTAATTTGGTACAAGGTTTCCGATAGCTTTTATCATTTTTTTCATCTTTTGCCCCGCATGAATCCCCAACCGTTGAGATATTTTTTGTAACTCCCGGTAATTTGTCTCTTTGTTTTCTAAAGCAGTCCGCAACACTTCTTCCGTATGTCTGTGTTCAGCGGTGTCATCTTCTAATAAGACGGTTAAGTCGTAGAGCGGAGCACATAGGTCTTTTTCGGTGTCCCAGTTGGTGTATTCTTCGATAAAGTTCCAAATGTCTTGAGGTAAGCCTGTCCATCCTCCGAGACGTTGGTATTCGGATGTCATTTTGCTTGAAAATTTACAATGTTTTAAATGTAAAGTGTTAGAAATGTTAGGGATGATCGCTAGGGTATTTTTTAGTATAATAAAAGGACTAAGAAAAGTAATAAAAACAAATAGCAAAAATTGAATAACTAAATGTACGAACAACTAGTACAAAGTTTCTTATATATTACGGTATTTATTGCGTTGGTAGAGATTTGGAGAATGCCGCAGGAAAAAATAGAAATGATTAAAAAAATATGTTGATTGCGGAAGGTGAGATAATTATTGAGGCAGCGGGAAAATATACACGTTACAAAAGGGTCTAACTTTTAAAAAAAACTGGCAGGTGAAAAGTCTTAAAAAAAAAAGGCATTATTAACTAATAAACTATGGAAAATGAAAGTAATTGTGATATATGCACCGAAAAGTACACACCAGAAAAAAGAAAAAAAATAACATGTTCCGGATGCGAAATGAAATGTTGCAGAGAATGCGTAAGAAAATATTTAACAAACGATACTATGATAGCAGACCCTCATTGTATGGGTTGTCGTTTGGGGTGGTCTCAATCTCTCGTTTACGAAGCGGTAGGTAAAACTTTTGTAACAAAGGATATAAATAGCCACAGGCGTAAAATACTGTTGGAAAGAAATAGAGCAAATATACCGGCAGTGCAAGAATACGCTTTAGCAAGACGAGACGTGCCAAAGTTGGAGGAAGAGTATAATACAAAGCGTTCTGAATTTGAGGCGGAGTTGAGATTAAAAAGAAAGGAGTGGATAGAAGCAAATGCGTGGAGAACGAAAGAAATAACGCGGTTAAGAAGAATAATAGACCCTCGGTGGGAAAACAGAGAACGTGGCGAAAGAGCTAAATTTATACATAAGTGTAGTAACGAAGGGTGTGAAGGTTTTTTATCGTCGGCGTGGAAGTGTGGGGTATGTAATACTTATACGTGTATGGATTGTGGTAAAAACAAGGGGACAAATACAGAAGATAGGGAAAATGTACACGAATGTATTAGAGAGGATGTTGAATCTTTTACGTTAATAAAATCTCAATGTAAGCCCTGTCCTAATTGTGCTACGCAAATATATAAGATAGAAGGATGCGACCAGATGTGGTGTACGGTTTGTAATACGCCTTTTAGTTGGAGAACGGGGCAGCGTATAAATGGAGGAACAATACACAACCCGCATTATTTTGAGTGGGCGCGAAGGCAAGGTGGAGGGCAGATGCATAGGCAACCGGGAGATATAGTGTGTGGAAATGAGGTTGATAATTTTGATTTGCAGCATTCTTTGAATATGGTATTTTTGAATACTATGGAAGCAGCTCTTCTAATTGAAAATCCGGTGTATGATTATTTTTCGTGGTTGTTGATGAGGCGTAATCATTATTCGGATATAGAGCTGAGACATTTGAATCCTCCTCGAGAAGGTGTGGATAGGATAGATAAGAATATGTTATCGGATTTTATAGTTGGTGATATAGATGAGGAGGCTTTTTCATCTTTGTTGTTAAAGATAGACAAGAAGCGAAGATTTAATGCGGAGATGTATAGTATAGTGGAGACTTTTACCGTTGTAGTAAACGACCAAATATTGAAAATATTACAAACGATAAGGGAAGCCACGGGGGGAAGGAACTTGTCTCGGGACGGAAGTACACGTGAAAAGTTGAAATGTATGGTATTTGAGACGATGTTACAATTGTTGGAGTTTAGTAATTATTTGTGTGGTAATTTGGATAAGTTGTCTGTAACGTATGGATATAAAAAGCCGTTATTATCTAGAGATTTAGAGTTGAATAATCTGAGAATAAGTTGGATTTTGAAAGACATTGTTAGAATGGAAGTTTTTTCCGAATACAACTTTAACGTAAACCCGAATTACTGGAAAGGTGCGTGGCCCCCAGAAAATTTAGTAAACTACTCCCCCGGTGTCCATTGGATAAGGCGTCGATATTAATCGCTGAATTCGCTGTCTGAGCTGCTAACGGGAAACGATCTGGGTCTACATTTGTTGCTAAAAGTTACATCACTACATTTTGAACAATACCAGTGAAAAGGTTTGTTACACATTTCGCAAATGACTTTTCCGGGAATTCTGTATTCTCCGCAAAGGAGGCACCATTTTTTTTTTGTTTGGCGTTTCCAGCGTAATTTTTTGGAAGGAGGTGTGTGGATGGGGTTGATGAAGTCGATAATGTAGCGGCTTATTTCTTCTGGTCCGTAAATGAAAGGGGCGGGGTAGTGTCGATCTTTAAGCAAGTTATTTATTTTGTTACGTTTTTTGGTTGAAAAGGTGAAGTTAAAGTAGTGATATATGAGTGTTTGGACTTTGTTCATATTTACTAAGAAATAAGTTTAAAAAACGAAAATATAAAACGGGTGTATTAATAAATAATGTTAGTAATACCACCGGGGTGGAGAGTAGTGAATAAAAGCACGAATCCTTATTCGAGAATACAAGTAAAATGTTTGGATTCAAAAGGAAGATCTCAGTATATATATCATCCTTTGTGGTCAGTTTTGACATCGGCGTTAAAATACAAGAAGTTGTTAAAGTTTTGTAAAGTGGTGAGAAAGATAGGTAAGATATCGGACCGTAAGACGGAAGATATAGACAATATAATAAAACTGATGTTGTACACAAACATAAGATTGGGCAGCGATAAGTACGCAGAAGAAAACGACAGTTTTGGTTTGTGTACTTTAGAAACAAAGCATGTGATAAAGGGGGTAAATCGTGATGAAATAATATTACGATTTTCTGGAAAATCGGGTCACGTCCACGATATTAAAATCCACAAAGGACCGGAGTTGAAGTTTATTAGAGAAAAGGCGAGAGATGCTAGGAATGCTGGTTCGAAGAGGTTGTTTCCTAGTGGTACGGCTGATAGATTGAGGTGTAGGTTTAAGGAATTGTTGGGTAGTGATTTTAACCCTAAAGACATAAGAACCTACAAAGCAAATATGAATTTGGTACTTTATTTGAGGCGTTGTCCTGGGGTGAATTTGAAAAAAGAATTGGTAGAGTGTGTAAAGAAGACGGCGTGTAATTTACATCATACGCCGAGTGTTTGTAAAAGTAATTATTTGTGTCCGCAGTTGATAGAGCTTTGGATGCGTAATCCGGGAGCGATAAAGGAGGGTGTTGGGATAAACTTATATAAAATAATAAAAAGGTTAGGTATATAATAATGGCAGAAGTATTGACACAAATGGTCACGGATAATAAAATATATCATAATGCAGAAACGGATACGTTTTATTTTTCGTGTCCTCATTGTAATTCGACGTGCGAAGTTCCTAGAATAGAGATAAGGTGTACAATATTCAGACATGCGGTGTTTAAAGAGGGGTTAAATTTTGTGCCGCCGCACGCTTCGAAGGATGAGTGCGAAAGGTGGTTAGAGAAGGGGTTGGTGTTTGGTTGTGCTAAGCCTTTTAGGTTTAACGGAAAAACGGTAGAAAAGTGCGGCTATATATAAAATATATGTAAGAATTAAGAAAAATGCCAAAATTGAATACGAAAGAAATAAATTACATAAAAAAAACTAGAAGAGCTAGCATAGCCCCGGTTAGTTGGATGGAACGAGATTCGCCTTACGGACCTCCGATATATAATACGAAAGCCAGTTATAATTGTAATTTGTACGAGAGTTTGTGTAGATTCTTGGGGTGTTACAAGAATGTAAATGTGTACAATACTTCAGGCGGTATGATAAACCTAGTAATAAAGCCTCATTTAACTACGATTATAAAAAAGATAGACATACAGAAAGTGGGAACAATAGAAATGGATACGGTGGGAGAGTTGAAAAAGTGCGAAATAAATATAGGTAACGGTTGTTATAAAAATATATGCGTAGATACATATAATTTTTATGTCACGCTCAGTGTATATTATAATAAAGTGTGGAGACGAGTTTATGTTGATAGGAGGTTAAATGTCACGTTAGATATTTATGTGAGTAAGAATGTTTTGGAAGGCGTTGCGGTGGAGGTTCCGGATGAGGAGCAAACTTTTGAGATGCGGGAACTTGCGGAAAAGTTTAGGTCGGCGGATAAGATAAGGCGTTTTATATCGATGCGTAAATGATTTTTATCAACCTTATCGGTATAGATTATCTTAGCCGTGTTGCCCAAAAAGGGTATTCTAAAGATTCTGGGCTACCATAATTAGTAAAATAAGTCTCGTCTCGAGGTATTACAATAGAGCCCATTTTTTTCCTGATTAGACTAGAAATGCTTTGATCGTGTCGATTATCATTAAATTCTGGTATTTGAGAAAAGGTATTGTAATGGTCGGTTACAAGTAAGTGGTCGGCACGTAAAGTGTTTATACATTCATCTATTATGTTTTTCATTTTAGTAGTATTTTTCATTACTAAAGCTGTGGATATATATTGTCCTGAGTTGGCGTGAAGATGGTTAGTATCTATATTAAAGTGCTCGAATATTTGTTTAGTAGTCCAATGTTTCTCTGTAAGTGACAATTGAAATGAAATAATAGTTTCGTTTGAATTGTTTAACATTTCTATATATTCGTCAAATCTTTTTTTGCCTTTATAATTAAAATGGCATCCGGCGTCAAGGTAAATTAAGATGTCGTTATCTGGCAATTTAGATAAGTGTTGTTTGATAATATCATATTTCCAAATCCAATACCCTCCACCTCTGGGTTTTTCTAAAATATCTTTAAATTCAACTGTAAAAGATTCGGTTAAAGATTCAGGACCGCATACATTGATACTGTTAAACCATCCAGTATTTAATGCTTCTTGATGTATTCTTTGTTTAGAGTTATTATATAGATGATTTCCGTATGTAATAAAATGTATTTGTTGTGTCATAATACGTTGAAACTGTTTAATAACTTTAAATATTTTAATATTTTAATAGAGAGTTAAATAGGATGAAATGAAGAAAAGAAATTTGTTTTATCAGTTACCGGAGGAATTGATAATACTTATTTATAATTATGACAATACTTACAAAGAATTATATAAAATATGTATGTTAGAGCTTAGAGGTGTATTTTATTTTTTGAATAAAACAAAAGTTTTTAAACCTTCTCGTGTAATAGGTCGTATGGTAACAAGTTTTAATTAACGTTGTATAGATATTACGAAAGGATTAATATTCCCTTGAATGTAAAATATTTTCCACATGTGTTGTATTTCTATTTTAGTCGGAGGGTGTAAGAAGTTCCAGCGTTGTAGTATATCCATGTCTATGACACTTTCTATATTTGTAATATTGTAAGTGTGGTGCATATAAGCGATTGATCTGGATATGATACCTCTTGATTCTTCTATGGGAAGCCATAGTTTTAGTTTATTATTTTTGTAGTTAAATCTGAAAGTGTCGATGATTTTTGTTTTTTCTGCTATTTTTTTATTTGTGACGGAAAAAGTTTTTGAGTTTATAGGTATACTTGCTGTAAATTTGTAGTTGCTTCTGTGGCTGTTAATGTGAGGTGAAGTGTTAAAAAGGTTGTAAAGGTCTAGAATAGCGTCATTTTCGGGTTGTTTTAGAAGTATGCTTCTGGGGATGATGTGTTCAGTAGACCAAGACGAAGGAGTGTCGTGAATGTCATAGATATCCCAGTGTAAATTTTCTCTTATGAAAGGGTTAATTTTATAGAAAGGGAGGTAGCGGGTGGGTTTTTTAACTAATGGAGAATTCTCAGAATTGTACGTTAAGGAAATATCTTTGTGAAAATTAAAAGCTTTGGTGGTGAATGTATATAACAAAATAAACAAAATACGCATACGTTAATAATAACGCAGATTAATTTGTGCGTTGTTATAAAGAACATAAAAAAGTATACAATAAATAATGATATCAATACCGCCACATTTTGACACTCATATTCCGCAATTAATAGATCAATATTTTCATAATTGTATTAACTCGGGACCGGGGGCTTTATGCGTATCTTTCACCGCAGAAACGGGGAATTGCGACTGTTATTATGTAACTTTAGACAAAGGACCCCCCGAATTAAAAGATAACTACGAAAAAATGACAAAAGAATGCGACGAAACAAAAGAGAGAATAGTTGTAATTATATTTCACGACAGCGATAAAAGTTTTGTAGAAGGTCAGCCGCAATGTTTTAAGGTTAAAATTAAAGAAAACGAAGAATTGGTCAAAAACGAAGAAAATTAATGTTATTAATAATAAAACCAATGGAGAAGACAATTCAAAAGGATGTAAAAAACCCATTAGTACGTGAAGAAACCGTTGCTTCTATGCTTGAAAGAGGGCAAGTGTACGAGGCTTTAGAGGCAACAGAGCACGAAAGGCGGTGGAAAGACGGAGTCTGCGATTGTTTTAATAATTTTTATCCGGGTTTGGTGTGTTCTTTTTTAGCGCCGGTAATATATACGGGACAAATGTTAGAAAAACTTACAGAAAAACCAAAAACATGTTGTAAATTTGTAAGTATTTCGGCATTAGGAAATATAGGAGCAGCACTGATATATTCATATTCACAAATAGGTGGTCAGATCGCAAGCGGAGCAGTAAACGTCTACATATTGTATATGATGACAGAAACCCGCAGACTAGCCCGAGAGCAATACGGTATACCGGGAGGTGCGTGCGAAGATCCGTTGATGACTGTGTGTTTAACGCAGTGTAGTTTAGCCCAGACTGGGCGTAAGGTGTATGATTATAAAAAGATATGTGATAAAATGGAAACGTGTGAGAGAGGTTAGGACAATGTAAAAACTGGACTGTTGTATTTATAATAAGTCCAACATGGTATTAAAGCTGTTAACTAGGTGTGTGATAGTAATTTTTTCCATGTTGTATTTATTTTGACGTTTATTTTCTGTAATTTCAGAATATTTGGTTTCGAGAAAATCTTTTGTGATAACATCCCAATTATCAACAACGACAACTGGCAAATTCTCGTATAATTCGTTTAGAGGTGACTTTAAAACTATAGGAATGCGGTCTAAATACAACGTTTCCCAAGTTCTATGACAATCTAACCCCGCTCCTGGCGGAGATAATATAAATTTGTAGTTTTGTATAGTTTTGTAATAATCTGCGGGGGTCACGTCGTTATTTAATTTTCCTTCGATTAGGCTATCTTTAATGTAAGATACTTTGTTTGGAATATGTTGTAAACAGTCGCAGAATTCGTTCCAAGGTGGTGACTCGGCTTTCAACATTAGAATTCTTCTTGTGTGGTTAGTGTCGAGTGAGAAATTTATTGCTACTAATTTTTCTGGTTGGGTGGGTGTGTGATCTGAAAGAAAAGAGTTTAAGGTTTGGAAATGTCTGGTATAGTTGATGCCAATAGGAATGGCAGTTAGTTTAGGGTGATTGAATGGAATATTCCAAGCAAAAATGTGTTTAATTTTGGGGTTATCGATTAAATTTTGTGAGATGGGGGTTTGGTCGGTTTCGATAATGATGAGCGTTATTTTGTGGTCGAATTGTTCTATAAGTTGAGATAATTGTTGGAGTAAATTTGAGGAACCTGTAACGCATATGAGTTTTTTGCTTTTGTTGTTGGGGGTGGTATTAAAGTTGTTAATTTTTCTTGTAAAAAGGAGTCCGTCATTTTTAAGAACCCAGTCGACGATAAAATCTTCTGCGATTAATCCGTTGGAATTGGGAGGTTTGTTATTTTCGATAAAACTCAAAAGTTTGTGTTGATGTTTTCCGACGACATCTTGAACCTTAAGTCTGACGATTTCGTACCTATCTTCTCCACGATCCATGGCGACGCACATATTCGTTAGAGTTTTTCTGAGGTAGAACCTGTGGGAAGGAAAGTAAATCATGTTGATCCAGTCGTCGCAGTATTGGTTAACGATATCGTCTTCTGGGAAGTAGAAACCGAAAATGTCCATATGTTTTCTTGATACGAAAGATTGTGTAAGAATGATATTGTGTACGGTACAAGGTGGTCCGGTTACGCCGATATTGTCATTTGATACGAGGGAGTTTATGGCGTCAGGTATCCAGTCGACGTAATTAAATTTGATGTCGTCGCCCATTTGGTAGAAGTAGTCGAAATTTTCGTGGTAAGCTTTTTTGAATAGTACGTTCCACATTTTGGTGAGGTATCCTTTTTTGATATTGTTAAATTTTACGAATTCGATTTGGACGTTATTTAGATGTGAAAGTAAAAGTGTGTATTGGTCGATGAGATTTATAAGGAACTCGTCGTCGTCGTCGATACCAACGAAGAGTTTGAAATTGTAGTTAAAGTTTTTGGAATTACAAAAGTTTACGCAATCTATTATAGAAGGTATGGAATATTTATAAAGGTAGGTATCTTCGATAAGATTCCATTTTTTTTTATTGGAGTTTGAAAGGATTAAGAAGGAGACGGAATGGTTCATAATAATGATGACTATGAAATTTGCTTTTAAGTAATTATGCGGTAGAAACAATAAAAGTAAAATAAAAGCTAATAAATAATACAAATGCTCGAAGGAACTTTAGATTTAGATACGTCGTCATCAACCCAGGAGAAAAAAATAACCTCAAAAGAGTTGGGGGAGTTGTTGGTTGCTACACGTGCTATAAGAAGTGAAATAGACATGAGAAATAGGAGTATTCCGGAAGTAGAAGAGAGATTTATGAGAATAAAGATGGAATATCCGAGTTTTTTTGATATCATAGTAACTGACGTAAAATCTCCACAGATAATTAAATTTATGTTAGAATTAACACAAAGAAAAGAAAGCGGCGAAATAACAAAAGAAAGAGCTGACATAGAAATGGGTCAGTTTATGGCGGGGCACTATTTGCCCACTGATGCGGAGTTGAGAGCACGCAAAGAAAGGGAAAGTGTTTAAAACGTACAACTTAAAAGGTATAAGGTTACAAATCATTATTAAGAAATGTCGGAAACAAAGTCTTCAGCAAAAGCAAAAGCAAAAGTCCGTACGTCAGTGGTGGTGGATGTAGAAACCACAGGTTTGCCGAGGCGGATAGATGGTGTATATCCTGATATTAAAAAAAGCGTAGAATGTTATGATGTTTGTAGAATGGTACAAATAGCTTGGGTAATAGTACAAGAAGTTGGCGACAACAGTAAAGTTGTGGTCCGAAAGAGTTATATAGTAAAACCCCAAGGTTATGATATACCGGAGGAAACGGTAATGATACATGGTATAAGCACAGAAAGGGCAAAAGAAGAAGGTGTAGAAATAGAAGTAGTGTTGAAAGAGATGTGGTTAGATATAGAAATGGGTGGTAGAGTGGTGTTGGTGGCTCACAATTTAGAGTTTGACAAGCGTATAATAGGATCTGAGGTGTGGCGTATTTATTTGAAGGAAGGTGGTGGTTATTGGTTAAAGTTTTATAATAATATAATGGAAGGCGGAGAATGTGTAAAAGGGGAGGTGTGTACGATGGAGTGTGGTAGAGCGTTTGCTTGTATACCTTTGCCGAGTAATTGTAAAAAGTACAAAGCTCCGAAATTGGGGGAATTGTATGAAGCTTTAAAAGGTAAAAGGATGCGAGAAAAGCACGATGCTTTGTATGATACCGAAAAGTGTATGGAATGTTATTTAGATATGAGGAAACGAATACGGGATAAAAAAAAATAAAGGTTATAATTAAATGAAAGAAAGCAATTTGAAGCACAAAAACACGTTAAAATTCGGACATAGCGATGACGAAACAACAAAAAAAACTGGCGACACAGGTTCTAAAAGAAAAGAGTCCTTGCGAACCCGAAAGTCGTCAACCCGAGTAAAACCTACAAAACAAACAACAAGACAATTTATAAATTTATTGCTTGAATCGTCGAGTGAAATATCTAATATCTATAGAAAAGTAGAAGAACACTTAGCAGTAAAGCATTACACAAAGCAAAAACAAACGGAAATAGGAAAGTCCTGGGCTCAAAATATGGTGGAGCAAATAATATTATTTTACAAAGTTGTAATATTTCATCAAAACGGTTTGAGAATGGTGTTAGAACTTATAAATACTATAGCGTCAGCAAGCGATGATAAAATAGACGAAATAGTGATGAGGTTAAAGGAGCAGACAAAGAATGACAAAGGACCACGAAACGCTAAAACGCTAGATGAGGAAGAAGATCCCATAGGAAAAGGAGTGTTGGAAGAAACGGAAACAAAATGGAAACAAGAGACGAGAGCCAAGGCTTCTTTGATGGATAGCGAAGAACGGGAGCAGTCGGCGCGTCGTGTCCGAGCTTTGATATCTTCAAAAAGGGTACGTTTGTTGTATTTTTTGTTGTATAATAGGTATCGAGTTACGACGAATGAGATAGTGCGAATAAAGAAGCGTCATCCTCTTAAAAAGTTTTTGGAGCATTTCAATAAGTTTATAGATAATAAGTTGCGGGAGTTTATAAAGACTCCTATTCAAGAGAAGCCTAAAGACGAGGCTAAAGAGATAGGGCAGATGAGGAAGGATTTGATAGAATATGGAGGTGAGAATATGAATGATTGGGAGAAGATGTATTTGATGTCGGTATTGATGAATAAAGGTAAAGCTCCGGGTATGGTTGCGACGTCTGGGGGTTTGTTAACGAATTTTGGTTCTGTAAAAGATTTGGATGAGGAGTTTGAAAATTTACAGAGAGAAATATATGAATTTACGAGTGAGCGGTTGTTGTTAATATTGTTCGAGCAGGGTTTTAAATTGGATTATAAGAGTCTGAAAACATTTGTAGACGAATACAGTATAATAACAGAAAGAGAAGAGACGGAAAGAGATCGTACAACAAACGAGAGATCTGAAGATTATATAACACAAATGCAAACATTAACTCGCATTATGAAGGGCGGCTTATTTAAAAGACCGGTGATGGAGTACAAAGGAGGGGAAAAAGTTTACGAGTACATATTACGAGACGCTTATGTAACAAGACCTCTTCAGATACTGAAAGAAGTTCCAGATTATCCGGAGTATTTGAGACGTTTGCACGAATCTTTTGATAAGAAGACGTGGATAGCGAAGAAATGCGGAAAAGCAAATACGAGTTGTATGCCTGAGTTGTCAATAGGGCGAGTGATGTATTTTATAATGTCGCATTTGGTGATGATTCATAGGATATTGCAGCGTTTGGCGACGGAGAGGCTTACGGCTGCGTCTTCTAGTTTAAAGTTTACGAAGAGGAAGAAGGTTACGGATGCTTTATTTCAGTTTAATAGTAATAGTTCTGTGCCGTCGCCCTTTAATCCAAATAGTAGAATTAATGCGACAAATACTCCTATATATGATACGGATTTGTATACGATGGCGATATTGGATAGTGAGGAGTGGAATTTGGGTCAGAAGAGCGACAATGATGTGTTGGTGGGGTTTATAGAGCCTCAGGTTTTGCGAAAGTTTAGGTATTCCGTAAAAGATGATCCTCATGACGAAGCGGAAGAGAAGCGGGGTTTGATACCGAATATGTTAGATTATAATGATTTGGAGAATTTGTTGTATAGAGTGTTTTGGAATTACGATAAGTTGAATAAGCGTTTGGAGGAGTACGAAAAGGTATTTTTGAGTTTGAATTTGTCTAGGTGGGGTATTATATCGAAAGGTCTTAGGAAAAAAATGGTAATACCTATGCGTTCTGTATCTCAGAAGATCAGGTATCTGAAAGCCAAGCAAAGGACGAGGAATTTCATAGAGAGTGTAAAATTTGGCATATTGCGAAACAAGGTGAATAAGTATGGTTTGACGCAGACTATAAAGTATTTTAGCGACTTGAATAAGCAGTTATCCGATAGTCAGAAGCAGAAGAATAAGCAGTATTTAAGCAGACTACTGAAAAACTAAAAAGCGGCAAAACGAGAAAAAACAACAAAATAAAAACACAAGATATCCTAGCACGAAGAATATGCTGTGAGTTTATTTAAGATTAACCGTCTGTAATAATAAAGATGGAAATAGTGAGAGGTATTGTTATAGAAATAGACACGTTGAAAACTATGAAAGCAGAACAGTTGCGAAGAATTCTAGAAACTACGTTGTTAAGTAGGGGAGAAGATCCGGAAGCAACATTGCCTCCTTCGGGTAGTCAGGTGGCGTCAAAGATGAAAGCTCTTTATATAGAGCGTTTGGAGTTTATGGGAAAAGGGACGATGGAGAGGGGGTTGATGGATTTTAGTAAGTTTCGTAATTTTTTTGGTGAGTTGATGATATCGAAAAAGATAAGGCGGCATATAAATCCGGAAAGCGTAAAAAAGCTAAAAAACCTTTATGCTGACATAAGAGTTTTTGTAGGTTTGGCGCGTAAAGTTATAAAAGGGTTAGGAGTTTACCCGACAAGAGGTGTTTCTGAAGCGATGTACCAGAAATGTTTTATTCACGAGTTACAAACGTATTACAAGAATAAATACGGTAGTATATCGGAAGAGCGTTGGATAGACATATATTATCCACCGAAGCCGGCGTATATGACGCAGAAAGAAGCCTTAATAAAAAACTACAAATATTTGGGAAGACATAATAGATTGGATGTTGAGTTTAAGGAGTGGATAATAGAGATGAAATCGTTGGAAGTGTTGGGTGCGGAGTGTGGGTATCAGTTATTGAATTACATAAGGCAAACGGAGTATGAAAAGGGGTTGATAATAAATTTCAAGCAAAGTGGTAGTGTTGTGGAGTGGAAGTTTATAAAGGTGGCGGGAGTCGTGGGGATGTGATTAATTTGAGTAAAGTGAAGGTTATTAATGCGAAAAAGAACACGATGATGATGTGTTGGCTATTGCAGATAGAGTTTTTTGTTTTCATATTAAGATAAGTAAATATTTTTAATTTAGGAGGGTTAGAGAATCGGGAAAAATGTTACATTTTTTGCTATTGTCTAATAAAATAGCTACGCGTCCATTTTCGTAATCTACGCTGGTTACGGTACCGTTAACAGATTCTGTGGCACTAATTTTTCTAGATATTTTATCGTTTGTTTTAAATTTTGCGGTAAGTTTTATTCTTTGGTTAAGTTTGTGTTGTTGTTCTCTTTCTTTTGAAGAATCTTTTAGTAGTTTAATGGTGTCGGCATAAGTTCCGTTTTCGAATAAAGAAGAAGTTCCGTTATCCCAACCGTTTTCGGGAGTGAGAACGAGTTCGAACAATGTTTCGAGGGGCGTTTTAAGTTGGTGTTCAAGGTAGTAAAGTCCGTCTGGTTTTACGGAATCGTTAATAAGATCGGGGTGTTCTATGCGTTCGTGTTGAAGACCGACGCCTTCTATAAATACGTAAGGCACTCTTTCACCTGGTTGAGGAGGGTCGATGGAGTTTTGTTCTTTTAGGCGTTTTGCTAATTGTACGTGGGGTAAGTTGATGGTGGGTATTTTGGAAGGGCAAATACAAAAACCGTGTTCGTTTTCGGTTGTGTGGCATTTTGAGCATTTGTATCCGACTTTAAGAGTTTTGGATAGTTTAAGTTCGTTAACGTCGACCCTGTTAGTGATGAGTTTTCCGACGGCGAGTTGAGCTTGTTCTACAGCCTTTTTGACATTTCTTTCGTAGAACATGGTATTGAGAACAGTTTTGCTGATATTTTGAACGTAAGGACAAACATCTCTTCTGACAAGGTGAATACCCTTGGCTTCGAGGTGATTAGGTTCTGTAGTATTGGTCCATTCGAGATAAGCGTAGCGTTTTTTTGTGAATAAGAAGAAAGGGTACATAACTTTTTCGAATTCGAGGTCGACAGGTTTTTTGTACAAGTTTTTATTACAAGACGTGGTTGCGAGTTCGCTGAGCCTAAATATTTCTTCCATGTACCCGGTTTCTTCTGGTTTGATGATGGTGTTGTCGCTGCGTCGAGCTACGAATTTTACGTAGCAGGAGTCGGTATCTCCGTAAACGACTTCGCATTCGAAGTTTTCTTCGCAGTGATTTTTTGTAATTTCGATGAGTTGTCTTCCTTTTGCTGTTACGCTGCTTGCTATAGATTTCATGGGTAAGAAGCCGGTTGTCGCTCCGGTGAAGCCGTATACGGAGTTCATAGAAACTTTTATGGCGAGTTGTTCTGCGTTGTAAATGCCTTCGAGTTCTTCGTCGTTATTTTTGGCGGCGAGTTTCATTAGTTTTTTGACGGCTTTTCTTTGTTTCCAAAGTTTGTCGAGGATGCGGGGTAGAATGCCCTGAATATTTTGGACGTACCAATAAGATTGTTTGGTGTATTGTTGAGAGGGTTCGTCGAATTGGTCCCAGGTTATATTTTCAAGTTGAATATTGGGGTCGTCTTTGTATTTATCAACATCTTCAGGTTGTACCATGGTGCTGTAGCACAAGTTGTAAGCTATCATGATGCTGGGATAAAGGGAGGCAAAGTCGAGACCGCTGACGGCTTCGAAATAAGCTCCCTTGTTTGCGTGAAGAACGGTGGCGCCTAAGAATTTTTCGTCGGATGATAGTTTATCTTTGTCCCAAGAAGGTACAAGTACGTTAGCAAGGCGGGTTTCGTAAGTAATTTGAGAGAATACTTTAATTTGTTGTCCCCTGATGATAAGCCATTCGATGGGAACACGAGTAATATTTGCCATACCGATAAGGTTGATAAAAATCATACGAGCTTTGGTGAGGCGAAGAGGTAGAAGAGTGTCTTGAACGCAGTATTTAACGCATTCGGATAAAGAGGGAGAGTCGATATTCATTTTGAAGAAAAGGTCGAGGGGTATGAGGTCGATTTTATTTTCTCCGAGATATTTTTCGCTAACTCTGTCGAGTTTGTAGCTTTCGAGTTTTGTTTCTTTTTTGAACCATACGTAGAGGTCAACTTTGTATATTCCGGGCATGTCCATAATTTTGAAGAAGTTGGTGCCGTATGCGCTGGATACGAGTTTGGCGTCGACCATAGAGCCTTCTATTTGTTTAATGCGACCGGAGTTTTCCATAAGGTATAGGAGGCTGTGGTGTTCGAGGCGAGTGTAGATATATTGATCGTCGAAACCGTATATATTCCAGCCCATCATTACGTCGGGGTCATATTTTTTAATGAAAGCGAACCATCCGATGAGTAGTTCTTTTTCGTTTTTGACGCATTGGCAAATATCGGCACCGGTGTTGGGTATTTCTCCCCAAGGGGATACACAAATGGCGTGTTTAAGATATTTATCGGTTCCGTATTTCCAAAGGGAAGTGCAAATGATTTTAATTTCGTCTCCGATTTTTGATGCGTCGGGAAATATGGTTGTGAGTTTTTTTTTGTCTTCGATATTTGCGTTAGGATCGTAAATGTGTTTGTGTTTATCACGAGTCGCTTCACTGTCGCATTCGATATCAAAGCTGGCTAGAATGAAAGGTGCTGTAGCTTGTTTGTCGTTGACGGCTTCTATGTTGTTAAAGTGTGTAGAAATGTTGTGGGAGCAGCAAGAGAAATGGGGGGTGTTGTTAAATGTTTTGACATTAATCCATCCTGCCATGTTAATATGTTTGGAGTGGCAGAATCTGAGCATAGGGTCGATATTTGTTTCGTAAGGGTCGTATTTTCCGTTTATAAGAATGTTGCCGTTGATATATTTTTTGAAAATGTAGGAAGCGGATTTGAAAGCGGCGTGGGTGGAAAAGCTAAGTTTAACGAAGTCGTAATTAGTTTGGTTAGTGAAGGGATAAAGTACTTTAGCTTTTATAGGTTTTACAGAAATTAGTTGGTTTGCTTTATTGTAAAGTTTTTTTGCGATGGTATCGTGAAAAGCTTTATTGTGTCTGGCGGACCAAGATTTCCGTTTATTTTCGGGTATTTTAACGAAGAAAGCGGGTTTAAAATCGGTAATAGTTACGGCTAAAGATTTTCCGTTTTCTAAGCAACCGCAGCATGTGATAACAAATTGTTCTTCATAGTCGTAAGATTTCCAAGTGAGTGCTTGAAAAGAAGTTTCTTGTGAAATAAGAGGTGTTGGCGTTCTGTCCCACAATTCAAGAAAATCAGACATATCTTTCTAATAATATTAGAAGAGGTGTATTTTTAAATAAATTCGGAGGGTATGGATAAAATAGTTTAGTAGTTGAATGCTAGTCCAGCCATACCAGATTGTATTTTTAAGATATTGTAGTTGGTTGCGTAAATATTTATTGAAGATAAACCTGAATATCCTGATTTAATATTGAGATAAGAGGAATCTATACGAGAGAAGTTACAAGTACCGGAAGGTTGGTATTCTTCGGGTCTGAGAGCAAAAGAGTGAATATAGATGTATCCTTCTTGCGGAATGTTTGTATGAAATTTTAAAGGTTCGACGTAATTGAAATTTAAGCCGGGCAGAGGTTCTGTAAATTTTTGACCGTTGAGGAATAAGTTGGCAGATTCTACATCAATGGCGTATTTACCGCCAACGTGATAGTAGCTTCTGTATTTTTGATAGGGGTCATTTCCAATAGTCCGGCTATCATCATTGTCAATAGACATAACTGACACGATATTTTCTGTGAGCGTACCCTCATCCGGATCGGTCGGTTTTTTTTCTTTACATGTCCAAATGATTTCTTTAACAGGGTTATTAAAAGTGAAAGGTATTTGGTGTTCTACGTATTTTTCTTCGTTAGAAATATCATGTTCTCCGGCGAATTGTACTTGTTCAATAAGATATTCGTGGGAAGGTTCGTTGGCAAAAATGTCTCTTTCGGGAGAGTCTAAGTAAAAAAAATCAACGTATAGTTGTTCTTCTGTAGTAACAGTTTTTTCAGCACCGTCTGACCTTATAGCTTTTCCTAAAGTATTTATAAATGACTTGTCACCTAGAGTATCATCAACCTTGTCATCATTATAAATTTTCACGTGGCGGTCTACAATTCTTGTAGGATATATATAAGCTTGTTGTCTTTCTTTGAAATTTACTTCAATTTTTACTTGATGATACTGTAAAGCGATTAAAGGTAAAGATACGGCAGTATTTTTATTAAACCAAAAATTTAAAGGTATGTTCACGTAAATAGAGTTTGTATTGTATTGACTACTACCTGTTCCGTAGAGTGCCCCATCAAGTCCCCTATTTTCTGTAAATTTTGAATAATTACAGGGTCCGTTTACATTACCCATAAATTCATTTGTGCCGGTAGTAAAAGATTGATACATACTATAGGCATTATCTTTGATATTAGTATGTTGACTGTTATAATGTTCTCCACCTTGTTTACTTTCTGGTACGGTTAAATCATGCCACATATCAAGAAATTCTCCATATTGTCTATCTATAAGTTGGTCTCCAATTAAAATATCAATATAATTAATGTATGTACTATACGTTCTTCCGACAATTCCAGAATTGGAAAATTCTAGTTGGGTAACTATTGTAGGACATCCAAAACAATTAAAACCGCCAGAAATATTTAAGGTACCTTCATTAGAAAATATAGGGTTATTCATCATGGAGTCTGTAGTATGTATTTTACCATCATATTGACCGGCTTTAACGAGACCGTCTATAGCACGAGTTTCGTTAGTTTTGAAAGATAGGTACATAGAACCGATCATATCAGCATTTCTTGGTATGGTAAAAGTTACTTTAGAACCGTTATCGAAAGGTTTGTCGGCACTAATAGGAATAGTTTCTCTAGCAAAGTTTGTGTGGCGTTTATATACAGTTTTGAAGAATGTGACACTGGGTTGTCCTGTAAGATACACATCTTGGGCACCTTTTGTAGCTAATTGGATAAGACCTCCACCCATTGTTTTTTATTAATAATGAATATTTTTTAGTTTGTATAACAGACAAAGTAAAAAACATTCTTTAAAGAACGTTGAATAAAAGCAAAAAGGTGATAAACTGTAGAATGTAGCTGAATATCCTTACAGTTTCAATATCATAAAAATCAAAAATCAAAGTGGTATTTCAGTATTGTTTTATTATTAGCGTGTATCGTTTAATTAGAGTAAGCAAGACCACCCATACCAGATACAACTCTGAGAACGTTGTAGTTGACAGCGTAGATATCTATCTGGTCATTGAGATGGTGACCAACTATAGATGTTACACCAGTGTCTCCAATAAGAGTGGCGTTATCAATACGAGAGAAGTTGCAAGTACCGGAAGGTTGGTGCTCTTCCGGTCTAAGAGCAAAAGAGTAAACACCAACCATAGCAGCAGGATCAGCACCGGTTGTATCCCCAGTTCCGAAACCTGTTAAGGTGGTCTGCGTACTGAGTCCGTCATAACGTACTGAAGGTATGCTTGTGTGGTGGTAATATTTTTGGAGCTGGGTGAAATATGATGAGTCACGGGCAGCGAAGCGGTCATGACCGTTGAGCATAAGCTTAACGTTTGTTAAGGGGCTATCGGATTCCCAAACAAGTTCTTTAACGGGGTGGTTAAAGTTGAGTCTATATTTGTTGGTGGTGGGATAACTACCCACGGATTCTGTTCCGGTGTACTGAAGTTGATCGATGAGGTATTCGTGACTCATTTGGGCGAAGCGTTTGCGTTCCTCAGTGTCGAGGTAGAAATAGTCAACCCAAAGTTCGGCTTTGGCGAAATCACGGGCATCATTACAAGCTTTTGATTCAATTCCGATCCCGGGGGTGGTGTTATTGACCTCGGTGGCGAATGTGATATTAACTTTAACTTCGTGGTATTGAAGAGCGATTAGAGGTAAAGCAAGACCAGCATTGCGGTTAAACCAGAATTGAAGGGGGATGTATGATTTACCAAACATTCCTGCATTAGTACCAGACGTTGGAAATACTCCTCCGTCACCGGTTATCGGGGAACCTCCTGTTACGGCGGTGGTGGAGTAATCTTGTCCCCCGGTTAAATTCGTTGATCCCTCTTTCCCAAACCAAGGAGATGTAAAAAGATTATCTTTAGGTTTTGATACAAGATCTGTTGAGAGATCGTACCAAATGTCGAGCCAATTTCCGTAATGCTTATCAATTTGTTGTCCTCCTATTTCTATGGTAACTTCTTTGATGTGATTCTTGAAAAGCCTAGACTGAGGTCCGGTTGTAATGAGCCCAGCAGATGAAGCAGATATCGTTTTGTCAGGAATAGCTACGTGCATAGCACCTATAAGATCTCCGTTTCTGCTGATGGTGCAGCTGACTTTTTTGTTGGTTCCTGGGGTTCCGTTAAAGGTTTGTTGAACACATTCCATAGAGAAGTTGGTGTGGCGTCTGTAAACGACCTTAAAGT
>CEUA01006390.1_pt1 | contig 27464 bp, 26 predicted proteins | sample 361541 | NCBI WGS metagenome assembly CEUA01 (sample SAMEA2623079, study PRJEB7988) | marine metagenome | isolation source: saline water (ENVO:00002010), including
AGTTTAACAATACCAGATGAAGCTAGAATAAAATGGTATTTAGAGGGGAGTGGTAATACTTACTATGCCCCTAAATTAATAGTGGATAATAATGATTTAAATTAATAAATTATATGCACTTAAAATAGTAAATAAGGAGAAAAAATGGCTAAAGAACAAGATAAAGCAAAAGAAATAGTACAAGAACCTATCAATTTAGAAGAACAATTGAAGGTAATTGAAGCTCAAATTGCTGAATTGCGTGGAACACACAACTACATAAACAGTCTTTTACAACAAGGCTTTAAAGTTGTGCCTCCAGCTGCGGTACAAGCTGAAAAATAGAAATGAGGGGGGAGTTAATTCTCCCCTACTTTAACACTTTAGATTACGGAGATAACATGGAAGTAGGAAAAGACACCAAATTCAGTCTTACATTAGAAACAGCAGTTACCGTACTTGTGACCATAGGAATGGTTATTGGTATGTGGTTTACGCTTAAAGCAGACATTGAAGAAGCAAAAGAGTTACCAGAACCACCAATAGGTAGAACAGAATATGACCTAAAGGACCAAATGATTAGAAATACAATAATTGAAACTGAAAAAGATGTACAAGAAATTAAAGAAGAACAAAAAGAAATGCGTACAGATGTTAAAAACATTGAGCGTATGTTGATGCAAAAGTGAGGTATAGAGATGAATTATTTATATGGTATTGCATACTTAGTTGGTATATGTTTATCGTTGTCGCCTTTATATGCTCAAAGTAGTTTAAAAGATTTACAGCAAGTTCAGTTATTAAGTCAAAATGAATGTATAGTAGTCCAGGTAAATGCAGATTGGAACTTTAAAGCATCGTTAGATTTAGGTAAACTAAAGAATTGTACGTGGTTTAATGCAAGTATAGATAATAAAGAATATGGTGCTGCAATAGCAAGTGAATGGAAGATAGCATCAGTTCCAACAATTATTATGTTTGAGTATGGTAAAGAGATTAAAAGATTTGAAGCGGGTTTATCGTTTAACCTAAATGAGAAAGAAATCATTAGAAAAATAAACGAAGAGATAGATGCAATAATGTTAAGGAGATTTCAATGATATATTTAGCAAGATGGTTTAAGAAATTATTTTATGGTTCATTGTTATTAGGAACTTTAGTAGCACAAGACTTTTTTAAGTTTAGCACTATATATGGAGCTTATAATTTTAGTAGTCCAGTAACAAAGGAATTACAATATCAAGTATCTGGTGGTCAGTTACAGGAGTTACAAGAAGAGCTAGATGACCATACAGTTATGACCTTTGGTATTCGTAAACTAGCCAGGTTCGGATATGAGAACAAAAGCGAAGTTTGGTATTCGGGAAAAGAGGCTAGCATTAATGAAAGTGCTGCTATTGGTAATGTTCCTCAGGGTTGGGAATATGTAATTGAGTATTCAGACCATAAAGAGTTTGAAGAAGAGTTTACAAATAAACAATTTATGCTTAGATATATGGGTAAACACTTTATTGGTAAAGCTAACTACGATTATCGTGGATTAGAAGATGTAGAGTTCGCAGCTGTAGATATGAGATATAAGAAAGACCTTGGTAATCTTGCATTATCATTAGGAGTTGCAGGTCGTTCACATCCAGCATATTTAGATTTCCTACCTATTGATTTATGGTGGGATGAACAAGGAATTGATATTAGTGAATCTACTCCATTCTGGTTATTTGCATATGAATATGGCTATAGCGATGAATGGACACAGCAATTTACTCAATATGGATATTCTTATTATGACTGGAAATGGTATGATGCAGAAGGCAATCTAGTAGCAAATACAGATGATATGTTCTATAAACAGGTCTATGGAGAGATTGTTAAAGATTATAATGAAGAGTATGCAAAAAACCTTGGTTATCAGAATGAATTAAGTTTATCAGTAGGTGCTGATTATTATAAATACACACCTAAGAATTGGTTTCACTTTTGGACCACAGCATATCCAGTAACAAAGGGTATGTCTGACTATTCATTTAATTATGAAGTAGCAGAAAATGGAATGGATTATGACTTGGGACTAGTTTACGGATGGAAAATAAGTAACAAGTTTGGAATATTTTTAGAAGGTCGTTATTTTAACATGTACGATGTTCAAAGTTATGAGTCCAAGGTTGGATTCAATTGGTTAATATATTAATAATAGGAGAAAATATGGTAGGATTTATAGTAGGATTAGCTTTAGGCTTTGGTCTTCATTATGCACTATGTAAGTATAATGACAAATGTAAATGTTTTGAATTTGCAAAACTTAAAGCAAAAGTTGTAAAAGCGAACAAAAAAAAGAAAGGTAAAAAATAATGCCTAAACTAAATGTAGTTGCTGGTATTATTGATAAGGTTGCAGGTCATGTAGACAAGTTTACTTTAGACAAACAGGAGAAAGCTGAATTAATTGCAGAAATTAATAAAGCACAAATGGAAGTCAATAAAGTTGAAGCTGGTCATACAAGTATCTTTGTTGCGGGCTGGAGGCCCTTCACTGGATGGATATGTGCTACGGCATTAGGGTATCATTTTTTATTGCAACCTTTACTTACATTTATTATGTATAGTTTTGGAAATGAAATAGTATTACCAACCTTTGATATGGGCACTCTTACAACAGTACTTCTTGGAATGCTCGGTCTTGGGGGGATGCGCAGTTTTGAGAAGGTGAAACGTAGTGCCTAAACAAGAATATGTATTACAAGGATTTCACGGCGGAATTAACAATAATTCAGACTCTAAAGATATACAAGATATAGAATTTAGAGAAGCTGATGGTGTATCTATTCATGAATTAGGTAGATTGACTAGCATTGGAAATTTAAATAGTGCTTTGGCTAACTTATCAGGTGCAGCAGCAGATATAGAGCCAGGTTATGGTTTGCATTATTTTTCAACTGATTACGACAATTCAGAAGCAAATAGTTCAGAAGATTGGTTAGCAATTTACAATAAAGGCTCTTCACATAAAGTAAAATTTTATTATAGAGATAAAGACGGCAATAGTCCTAATTTTACTAGTTCTGGAAATGAAGTAGTAATGGGTAGTGGAACAAAACCTAATTTTTATTATGCTGATGGATTTTTAAGAATAGGGGATGCTTCTCACACTAATACAAGTCAATACTTTGGTTATATTGATAGCAACTTATTCTGGACAAGTTCTTCTGGTCAATCGCAAAATTTACATGATATTCATAAATGGAAACATGGAATTCAAAAATTAAAAGGGTTTGATAGTATACTTGGCGATACAGATAGAATGGTATTGTTTAATGGAAATACTTCTGCCCCAGAAGATGGAACAGGAACTTCTAACATACATCAAACTGAAAAGAAATTAATTTTATCGTATTGGACAAATGACGGAGGAGATTGGAACGGAATATATGAATTTGCTGCTACTCCTGTTTATCTTGGAAACCAAGAAGGCGAATTGAGTATATTTAAATCAGGTTTAAACAATATTAGTACAGCTCATTTTTATAATCAAGAAGTTATATTTCAAGTATTTATACCTACTGGAGAAGATAGTAATAGTGGCATTACAGCAGATGCTGACCATAGATTAGGAGATGATAGAATTATAGGTGTCAATTTTTATTTTAGAAAACAAGGAGAAGAAGATTGGACTTTTTTAATGGATACTGATTTAATTGAAGGTGGTAAACATTATTGGAAATTATATAATTCAGATACAGAAACTAATTACGGATATTGGACTGGAGCTGAAGTTACTCCATCAGCTGGAGGTTCTACTCAAACAGTATTTGAAGGTATAGATATTTTAGAGGATAGTACTACTAATGCTACTCACATCGCTTTTTTCGATGCTGTAAATGGAAGTGGGAATAATTGGGAAGGAACTGGAAGCGCCGCTTCTCAAAAAGGTAAATCATATTTTAATGTACACTTGAGAGTAAAATTAAGCAATACTAATGTTAATGGATTTACTAATAGATATGGATTTTTAAGAATATGGGGTGGAGCAAATTCTCCTTTATATGTAGGTACTGTAAGTAATGCTCAAATTCCTTTTTTAACAGGACAAGCTGGAACTCCAGGTACAGATTATGATACATACTATATACCAATAGCTTTACCAGGATTAGGAACCGCTAGAGAGTTTAGAGTAGAATTGTTAGATGAAAATTTTACAGTTATAGCTGATAGTGGAATTAAAACTATGGATATTGAAGATAGTGGAAAAGCTGCACCAGAAGATTTTGAACAAACTGTGGAGATAGGATAATGGCTAAATACGCAGTAATGAATCCAGGTAAATATCATTTAGGAAAACCTTTTAATTTTCCTCCTATACAAAATAGAACATACGATGAAGATAATATGATTTTTGATATAAAGTGGAAAACTTCCGCATACATTAATAGAAGAGTGTATTTAGGGAATGTAAAAATAACATACAAAGACGGAAAAACAAAATTGTTAACCGATAGTATATTTAAATCTAAAGCTAGTAAGTTTGATAGTTTTACATTGGATGGTCGTATAGATGTTGCTATAGGAGATGGAGAAGATATAATTAGACTAGCTGGATATGCAGATAGATTGTTACAATTTAAACAAAACACTTTACATATTATTAATGTAAATAAAGGTCAAGAATTTTTAGAAGCAACACATAAGTTTAAAGGAATTTCTCATCACAACGCAGTTTGCGAGTTTGATTATGGGGTTGCTTTTTGTAATGCTCATGGAATTTATTTGTATGATGGTCAACAAATTAGTGAATTATTTGTGAAACAAGGAATTAGATTAATATCTGAAGCTGATTGGACATCTTTTTATAAAGAAGGCGAAACAATGGTTGGATATATACCTAATAAAAAACAATTGTTGTTTGTAAAAGGAGTTACAGGAAATGATAGTGGAGATATAATGATATATGATTTAATCACACAATCTTTTACAAAAGGAACAGGTAGATTAGGAGTTACAGATAAAACAAACTTAATTAATATGTGGGACAATCAATTAATTCATGGATATGAAACCACTAGCAACTCAGGAACAATAACTGTGAAACCTTGGAAATCTATAGGTTCAGTAGCGGTTAATAATTTTAAAGTAGAAAGTAAAGATTTTAATTTTGGCACAGAATCTAAGAAAAAAGTATCTAAAGTAAGAATTACTTATAAAGGAGCAAATGGTAGCAATTTAAATATTTTACCAAAATATTCTATTAATGGTGGAGATTTTACTCATTCATTTAAAGATAGTGCTGGTAGTAATATAACAAACATAGCAGGTAGCTCTAATTGGACTGAAATTGACCTTTATACTGATTCTAATGCTAATAATATAAGAAGTTTTGCATTTCAGCTTACAGACGTTTCTGGGCAAGATGTAGCAAGTGATTTTCAAATTAATGATGTAACAATTATTTATAGAAGAAAGAGTGTAAAATAATGGCAGAACAAGCAGAGAAAAAGTTTCAAGTTAGACAGACTGGAGTAGGCGGAGGAAGTAGAAGCGGAAATCAAGTTCTTAGAAGAAAAGTACGTCAAGAATTTCTTGGCGAAAAAGAACAATTTATAAATGAACTTCCTTCAAATACCGATGGTAAAGATGGAGACTTAGTATTATATGAAAATAAAAAGAATTTTAATGTTATAGAGCAATTATTGAAAATAAGAGGTCAATGGATAAACCTTACTACTGGTAGACCATTAAAGGATTCTGCTAAAGTAAGAAAATGGATACAGGGGAAAACAGGGTAATAAATAAAACTGTTGATATTAATGAATAAAATAAATAAATTATACGGAAAATCTATGAGGGAAAATTATTATGCCTAAAAAACGTATTAGTCCAATCGGTTCATCAAGACAAAGAGCTAGTTCTATTTTGTCATCAATTAAAGGTTTGCAATATCAGAGGACTGCTGACTTAGAAAATGTTCAATATGAAGTAGAAGGTTTAAAATTAGACAATTTAGCAAATCAAGGTTTAATAGAAATAGGTTTACAAACTATACAATATGGAAAAAATAAAGCAGAATTAAACGAATTAAAAAACAAAGCTGAAAGAGGCGTTAATGCTTATAGGAAAATGACTGGTAGCCAAGTAACAGAACATAAAGTTATTAAAATGAAAGATGTTAAAGAAAGAGAGGATTTATCTATTTGGGATATAGGTAAAGAAGAATGGTTTTTTGATGATGGAAAAAGCTTTTCACTTTCACAGGTAATGGTTTTTGATGATTATTACCATAAGAATAATTTTGAAAATATTTTTGACTCAGAAGCTACTCAACAATTAATGAGTGGAGAAGGTGAGAGAGGTTATATTGATTGGAGCTATGAAAATTCTAATGTTTCTACTGTTCCTTTAGAAGGTAGCAAAGAAGACGCTCTTAACGTAGCAATGTTAAAAAATGTTGATATTCAAAAAAGAGTTGGTGAGTTTTTATGGAAAACAAGAGGACAAGGGGAAGGTTGGGCTAAAAAAACAGAAGATGGTTTTTTAAGGATGTATAATGACCATAATACTGGTACTGAAGGATTTATTAATGCTAAAACTATTCAAGAATTAGGGAAAAGATTTATGGTAGACGGAGAAACTAGTATAATGGGTAAAGACTCAGTAGGGCATACTGCTTTTGATTATTTAGCATATCTTGAATCTGGTTATGACCCAGAAGGTCTATTTGGACCTGCAACTGACGAATTTACATTTATTCATCCATTAAACGAAGATGGAAGTAGAGATTATGGTGTATTGGGGATTAATGATAGACATGTAAGAGAAATAGATTGGAAAAATTTACATAAAGGCTCAAAAAGTTTTGGACAAGATGTAGTAACATATCAAAAATCTGCTGTTGATGGAAAACCAGATACTACAAGTAGAGCAATAGGAAATTATTTAGATTCATTTTTACCTACACAAACTGAAGAAAAATATGGATTATTTGGAAGAAAAACTCGAATGGTTCAAGGAGAAAATGAATGGGAAGACGAATTAGCAGAATTAGCGGCTTATGTTCCAGATAAGAAAAAAAATCCTTATGATATGCCAGTGTTAAACGAAGATTTTGAATTTACTACAACAATAGGTCAACCAATAATAGATGAAGACGAACAATATAGTTTTTTAAATGACGATGAAGACGGAGTGTATATAAAATGAGTAGCTACGGTGGTGGAATAGGTAGTACCGCAGCTACAACTGTAGCTGGAGGAACTGGAGCAGCAACAGCAGCATCTTGGGTAAATCCAGCAATGTTTGGATTGCAAGCTTTGGCTATGGTAGGTTCAGCAAGAAATCAGGCAAAGCAATCAAGTGCTCAAATAAGAGCAAATAATACTGCAATAAAAGATATAACTGCTCAAATAGGCATGACAGATGAAGCAGCAGTAGCTCAAGGTGAAGTAGCTCAAGGTGATTATTATAGAGGCTGGAATCAATCAGGACAAAAATATTCTAATATGTTTGATGATTTATTTCAAAAACATGAAACTAATTTAGGTATTCAAGGTTTTGCTCATAGTGGTGGTTTAGAAAGAAGCACAGAATTGATGGGCGAAAGAATGAATCAAGAATTTGAAACTGGTAGAGAAAATCTATTAGATAGTTTAGACAAAAGTCTAGCAAATATAAGTGAATGGCAACAATCTGAAAAATTTAGATTAGAAGCTGATAAAACAAAATTAAAAGCACAAAATAGAGTTCTAAGAAAAAGCAATACAACTTGGAAAGCATTAGGATTCGGTTAGGAAACAATTATGCCAAATAAAGTAGCAGATGTAATGGGAACTCTCAATAAAATGATTGAGGGAGATATAGCAAAAATTCGTGCTGAGCAACAAGGTGCTTATAGAGGATTAGAGTTATCTTTAAGAGAAAGAGAAGGAGATAGAGCTCATGAATTAGCTTTAAAAGAATTAGAAGAAAAAGAAAGAGCAAGATTTAAACAGGAAACAGCAGAACTTAATGGTATGGTTACAGCTGCTGAAATTAAACATTCTAATTCTATATATGCTCAATTAGAAGGTAGTATAATGGATGGTATTTTTTTAACAAAAGATGGCACAAAATATGATTATACTAAAAAGAATAAAAAGAAATTAGTAGATAAATTTAGAGCAGCTGGTTTTCAAGACGCAGAAAGTATGGCAAGATTGTTTATTATGCAATCTCAAGGAACTACTGACGCAAATGGAAATAAAGTAGAAAGCGCTAACAATGAAAATATAATACAAATTGCTCAAACCTTTGCAACTACATTAGCTGCTGACCCTACTAAAATTAATAGTTTTATTGATGCTGGTATTTTTCCAGAAAATGAAGCACAATGGTCTTCGCTAACTCAAAACCTAAATCAAATACTTACTTTAAGAGATACTGGACTTCAATTACAAGAAGAATTAATGGGATTAACTCGAGGAGATTTAGAATACGATAGAGATTATCATGGTATATTTTGGGATATGGGAATGGGTCAAGCGCCTCCTGGATACGAAAAAGGAAGTGCAAGTGAAGGTATGGCTGGAACTGAAACTGGAGATAGAGTTGATATTAGAGACCCAGATAAACCGCCTTCATCATTATTTGCAGAGTATAACCAAAATCACGGTGATTATACATTGAATAATATGAAATATTTGCTTACTCAAGAAGTAGGCAATAATCCTTCACATAGAAAGAATTTAATGAAACTTGTAACTGAAAATAGTCAATATTTAGAAGACGATTACATATTTATGCCTATAAGCTTTGGAATGGATGATATGGGAGACGATAGAAGAGCTATTGCCAATCAAACTAAGGAAAATGTAGATACTTTATCAGACCGAATGAAAACTGAAATAGAAATAATATCGAGGTTAGAAAGTAAATTATCTAGCGGTAGAGGAAGTGGTGATGGAGTTGTAGGACAACTTAAAGGAACAACTGATACAGAGAAAATGAATATTCATAGGCAAATAGCTGCACATACTGGAAAACTAGCATTATTACAACAAGATTATAAAACACACCAAGAATTTTCTAATAGGGCTGTACAAGAATCTTATGGATATACTGACGAACAAGGAAGATATTTTCCTGGAGGAGATAAAACTTTAGGAGATTTTATGAAAGGTGATTACGCTTTTAATTTCTTAGGTATTAACGATGCTATAGAAGCAGCTAAAAAATTTCAGCAAAGTCCTATGGCAGAAGCTTTAGATGCTTACCAACCACTTGGAGTTGGGATTAAAGATGTGCCAATTGGTAATCCATTACAAAATGTGCTTTACGGGATGTCACATATATGGAGTGGAGATAGATGGAAAACAAAAAATATACCAGCTATTAAATCTGGATTAAGATATTTAGATACAGATAGAGATAAAACATTTACCGCTGATTTAAGTGATGTTCCAGGTTCTTTATTTGAAATAGATTTAAGAACAGCTAACGAAAAAGACGTATATATGGATAAATATTTAGAAAGAGCATATACATCGCAAAGAGAATCAGTTCCTTCTGAATGGTTTGAAACGAGAGATGAAAATAGAATAGCTGCTAAAAATTGGTATAATCAAAAAGAAGCCACAGATAATAGTGCAATGGAGAGCTTAGAATATATACAAGGTTTACCATTTAGAGGAACTTCTATTTTAGAGATGTCAGACGTGTTAATGCCTGAAAACACTAATAAATAAAATATATGTCAGATACAATTACAGATAAATTAGCTAAAAGTTTAGCAGATAATGTTTTTGATACTAACCAACAAACTAATGTTGGAAATAGAATACCAAGTATAGATGTATTAAGACAAATGGCATCTACTCCTTTAGAACCTCAAAATACTATAGAAAAAAGTATGCATCAAGGTTTAGGAAGGTCTATGATGAGAAATACTGGAGACTTTTTAAGAGAAGGTGCTGAAGCATTTATAGACACAGCATTATTTAGTGCTCCTAGTGCATTTACAGATTGGGACCCATCAGAAGGCGCAGATACTAGTGCTGGAAAATGGGGTGCTGGTATTGGTGGTACTGCTGGATTTATTAATCCATGGAAAGCGACAGCAAAAGGACTTGGTTGGGCTACAAGAAAAGGTGCTTCTGCTTTTGGAAAAACTACAACAGACGACTTAGTTAAACAATTAGACAAAGTTGTTAAGACATCAACTGCAACAGATAAGCTTGGCAAAACAGTAAAAACAAGCGATGATGGAGTTGAAGCTCTTAGATGGATGGCTGGAGCTAAAGAAAGCGACAATATTATTTCTACATTCGGCAAGATGGTATCTCACCAATTTAAAGAAAAAATTAAACATTGGAGTCATTTAGGCGTAAAACAAAAAGACGATTTTACAAAAATGATTAATGAGGGCTTTGGCGATAGTATTAAAAGAATGGCAAACGCTCAAGGAATGGAAGTTTCAGAAGAAGCTGTAGAACAAATTAGTCGTAGAATGATGAAAGCTTGGGATAAAGCTGGACAAAATCCTATTGATAACATACAATCTTTAATTGCGGGAGCATTTCCAACAAGTAAATTAGCTAGTTTTTATGGGCATTTATTTGAAGAAGCTGTAACATTCGCAACAGTAGATAGTATTATGCATGGACTGCAAGTTGCTGGTGGAAAACAAGACGCAGATTTTGGAGCAGTTGCTAAACACGGATTTATGTTAGGACATGCATTGGGTGTTGTAAGATTTGTTCCAAATATGGGTACTGGAGAAGCTGGTGTAAGAGGAGGATTTGGTGGTTTATTTAACAGAGATGGTAGAGCAAATTGGGTTCGTTTACTTGCTAATAGTAGAAATTATGCTAGAAAGTTAGACCCTTCAAAAGAAAGCCATAGAGGTTCTATAGGTATTTTATATAAAACATTTGATGATTTAGGTCGTATACCAAAAGAAGGTGGAGAACATGGTGCTGCTTCAATTTGGAGACAAGTCAAAACACATATGAATGAATGGTATGCTAAATCAGGAAATAAACAATATGACCCAGGAGCATATACTTATGACCATTTAGCACATTTAATGAAAACAGGTAGCCCAGAACAGGCTAAAAATATAGCACAAGCTATGCAATTTGTTTTAGGACAAGTAAGCAGTCAAGCAAGAAAAAAATGGAAACCACAATTCTTAAAAGAATGGGCTAAAGATTTTGCTACTGCTACTCCTCGTATGGGGCTTGGTGGTTTAGTTATGGGGAATGAAGTTATATTTGATGAAAATGTTCCATTAGAAGATAAAATTATGACAGTAGGTATTGGTGCATTTTTAATGAGAAGTGGTAAAGAATTACAATATAGAGGAGCAGATGGTAGTCATAAAGTAATAGGGAGTTTAAGAGATTTTCCTAGAAAACTTAGAGATTTAAAAGAAACTGCTGATGTAGTAGGGCATAAATTTATGAAAGGGTATCATGATGCAAGTGGCGAGGTAGTATATGATATAGACCCACAATGGCGAAAATACATGGAAATGGCTGACAAGACTGTAGAAAAATTTAATGAATTTGAAAATACAGGGTTTTCTAATGTTGACGAAGCAACTAAGATTGTAAATTTATTAAACACTAGTGCAAAATCAGGAAGAGATAATTCAATTAATAAAGAATTAGAATCAAACAGTTCTAGAATTAAAGCGTTAGATAGTCGTTTAGTAGAAATGGAAAAAGAACTTCCAAAAATTACTGTTGGAGATAAAGATTACAATGGTAAAAATCAAGGAGAGGTAAGACCTGAAGATTTAGCAAAACTATCTGAATCAAAAGAAGCTAAAGAGCGACAAGAACTTTTAGAACAAAATGAAATATTAAAAAGTGAAAAAGAAACTACTATAGATTTAGGTGATTATAAAATATTTGTTACTAATGATAGTCGTATAAGAAAAGGTGCTAATCAAGGAGCAAAATATCAAAAAAATGTAGATAAGGTTGTAGAAACTATTTACAATCTTATTAAAGAAAGATTTAGCAAAGCAGATGTAATTGGAAAAGGAAAAAGATTAAAAGAAATTGATGAAATGACTACAAAAGAATATGAAATGCTAGAACAAGCATTGAAAGATAATAAGTTAGAAACTACTCGTGATGTACAAGAAATTTTTAGAAAAGCTAATAGAGATAATATACAAAATACTTCACGTGATAGAGTTAAAACAGCATTAGATATAATAGATTCTCTTAGAGATGGAAACGGAGATAAGCTTTTTGATGTAGAAGTAAAACAATTAGACAACGGAAAAAACCAATATACTTTTAGAACAATAAATTATGGAGCGCTTGGTAGAAAATTAACCGATAAAACTAAAGAAGCTCTTGATGAATATAATTCATTGCTTCAGATAATAAAAGGTGAAGGTGAGCATATAATTTTAGATGGTAATAAAAGAATAGATTTAGATTCTAAGCATGAAAATGCTAATTGGGAAGCAGTTGAAATTGTTATGGAAAATTCTTTACTTGCAATGCAAAAAAATTATGGAATTGATGGTCTACCTAAAACATTAACATATCAAGACGGGTGGTTGAGAGCGGCTATTGAATCTACAATTATAGATACTCAAATTCATCATAGTGTAAAAACTTTTAGTCGTCATTGGGAAGAGGGCACACAACTTGGGCAATTATTAAAAACAATTTTTAAAGGTTCTATGGGAGGAAGAGGTTCTGATAAAGCAATTGCTGAAATATTTGGTATAGATATGACTATTGCTGATATAAAAGCAGCTTGGAGTAAAGGTAAAAAATTTAAAATTCAAGGAGGTTCAAAAGAAGATAGAGCGATGCTTAAAGATTTGATAGAAATTATGAATCATATGCCAGGAGCTGAAACTACTTCGCCAGCACCTACTCCAATAGATGCAAAAATTATTTCTTCAATAACTAAAGCTGATTTAATAAAATTAAAAAACCTTTTAAATGAAGAAGGTATTCATATACTAAATACTGATACTAGATTTACTACTACAGACTATGCAAGAGAAATTGCTAGACAATTGGTAGGAGATAAATTATTCTTAGGAACAACAAGAGATGGGAATAAATTAACTGATAATCATAGAAAAATTATTGAAGTTATGATGCATAAAGGGTTAGTAAATTCAAATTTAACTTTAACTCCTATAGGTAGATTATTAAATAATGTATTTGGAAAAGCTTATGATGAAGCGGCAAAATTAGAAAAGTTAAGTGACCCCGCTGAAGCTAAAATAATAATTGACCAAATGGTTAAAGATAAAAAGATTAGCGTAGAAGAAGCTAATTCTATGTATAAAACATTTGAAGAAATGAATGCGATGAGTGTTCAAGCAGGTTTTTTTGCTCCTATAACATTTGGAGAAATGTCTAAAACTTATAAAGAATTAGTAGAACCTTTAATTGTTGATAATAAAGGAAACGGTGTTTTAACATTATCAACTATACAAACTGCTAGTATGGGTAGAGGTGAAATGAGATTACTTCTTGATTCTCTAATGATGATGAAAGATTCTACATTCCAATCAGATACGCATACTTTTGTGAAAGCATTGCAAGAATCTATTTTAAATCAAAGCGGAAAACCAACTAATGTAAAAAATAAACTTTTAAATTATATGTTTGCAAAAGGTAAAGTAGACCCTGCTAGAGCATATTTATTAGCTAGAGAATATAAGATATGGGATAGCAAAAATGAAAAAATTGATTTAGATAAATTAAAAGATAGTGAATTGCAAGAAACTTTTAAAAGGTTGCAAAGTGAAATAGAATCAAATTATAGCAATAGTTATATTGATAATATTAATCAAAGAGTTAAAGAATTAGAATACCAAGCTAAAGATAGAAGTAATAATGATAGTAAAACTATACAATTTAATAGTTGGATGGAAAAATGGAGTCTTAAAGATACACCATTTGAAAAATCTATGATTACAATAACAGAAAGTAAGACAACTTCTGAAAGATTATTTACTACGTTGGAATCAGAATATCTTGCTAAAAATAAAACAAGAGCTGATTTTATGAAAGATTTAGAATCAGCATTAGTAAAAGCTAATCCAGGTATTAATGTAAATGAAGTTAATGCTCACATAACAAAATGGTTAATAGATAGACAAAATACTGTTATGATTCCTGTGATTAAGATTAATCAATTTTCCCCTACTATGTCTACATTTAAAGAAACTAAAATAAGAAAATCTTTAATGTTAGAAGAATTGTTAGGAGTTATAAGTCCTGATACAAAAATAGCTATGTTCCCTACAGATGGTCATTTATTTATGAAGGGAGAACGTGGAAGATATGGAGATTTAACAGATACTGGAAATCTAGCAACATTACAAGGTTTAATATATACCGCATCTGGTCAAGGGAATCTTTGGGGAGCAAATAATGCAAGTCCTAATGCTTCTAGTAAATTAAATGCTTTATCTTTTATAAACAGTGATATGGTTGTATATAGATATGGTAATTCTCGACATGTATTTGGTTTAGATGCTCGTCAAAGTAATTTAGATTATATGGCTGGTTTATGGGTTCGTGATTTAGCTAGAAGAACAAAGTTAGATAAAAATGATGCTGAGTATTTATCTGAAGCAAATTTTGATTCTAAAATGAAAAATGACGGTAGGCTATATGGAGAAATAAGAATACTACGTAAAAACCCTAAAACAGGTATTCAACAAGAAATTGCTGTTAATGCAAAAGATATAAAAAATACTGACCAAATTATATTATCTCCACAAAATGCTAGTAAAACATGGAATGCTAACAATTTAGAACAAAGAGTGAAAAATATTTTAGATGATATGATTTTTGGTAAATTGCTTCCTGATGTTTATTGGAGTCAAAAACTATGGAAAGCCGAAGGTGCAGCATTTCTTGCTATGATGAAACGTACTCCATTAACTCACAATATATCTGCAAATAGATTTAGTTCTGAAGTAATTAGAGAAATAGCTGCTGGTTGGACAAAAAGCACTACTAATTTCAGACTACCTGGAGATAAAGGAAGAGATAGAAGAACAGAAGTTAGGAATTTTATTGATTCATGGGGAGCAGGTAAACAAAAATTTGTAGTTATTAGAGATGAAGTTGATAGTGGTTTTGGTTGGAATGAAAAAGGAGTATCTGAATCATATAGTGTTAATAAAAAATTAATAGACCAAAAAACAAGAAAAATAGAAGATTTAAAAAAAGGTAGAGATGAAGTTAATAAACTTGTTAATATTAGCAAAGAAGAGAAAGCTACGAAATTAGAAGACTATAACCAAATTATTAAACAATTAGAAAATGAAATTAATACTTTACGTAATAACAAAGATGCAAGTAGTGAAAATGGTATATTTATTATAAGAGACGATGGAGCATTTCAAGCTATGTCAATTTTAGGCGGTGAATATAATTCTATAGAAGTTGGTGGTATTAAACCAACTATACATGGAATAGATAGTAAAGGAAATTCTTTTGTAATTAAAACTTCATTTCAAAAGAAACTAGAATATGAACAATTTTTTAAAGACAATCCAGATGTTATGGGTATTACTTTTGCATCAAGTGTAAAAAAAGTTGGTGCTGATTATACAGATTCATTTAAAGGAAGAATGTTAACAGGCGAAGAATTTAATGGAGGAAAAATAGGAACTATTACTGATAGCAATAAGAAAATTACATTAAGACCTGAACATGTATCTCTTACCGCAATTAAAGGGCGTAAAGATAAAGCTACTATAACTATTGGTAATTCTAACCATATTGTGGACCGTACAGCTAAAATTGATTTTTGGGACCAATATTATGCTCCTTCAATAAAAGCACTTCAAAAAAATCTTGGAGATAGAAATGATATTGGTCGTAGTAATGAAAGAATTGCTGATGCAAGGAGAATATTAGGTTCACAATTTGAAGAAAAAAGCTCATCATTTGATATGTCTGAAGGACAATTATCTGTTATAGACCAATGGTTGAAAGTAGGTGGAGACCCTAGTATGTTTGAAAGACAATATAACGATGCTATAAAGTCTTATTATTTAGACCCTATTTTATCTCCAAAGGTAAATGGAGGTCAATCAGTTTTATCTTCTGATACTAAAGGAGAGCTTATTAATACAGTTATATTAGATGGTAAAATATGGGATACTGGTGAAGTTTTTCTTAGTCGTCAAGAAGCTAAAAAAGAAGCAAAGATAGATAGAATTACTATTGCAGAAAGAAATTCAGCTGGATATGATAGACACTATTCTATAAATCAAAATAAAAAATTAAAAAATGCTTTTATAGATGCAATGGAAGCTAAAGGAAAAAGAGAAGCAAAATACACATTACAAGATTTTGTAGATTTTGTTAAAGTTTATTCTGAACAAGCAGGGAAAAAACATAAGTATCAAGTATTAACTGCTGTAGAACGTGTACCTCATGTAAAAGAAAGTAGTGTTATGCTTGTAGGGATTAAAGATTTTAGAAATGCATCAGAAGGAAATATTGTAATATTAAATAACGCTGATGTAAAAAGAGCGGCTGAAGGAGATTATGATATTGATATAGCTAATATTTTTTGGGAATCTCCATCTAGTGTAGTTAAAGAATATGCTAGAGGTAGAGGAGGTATTCAAGATTCAAGAACTTTTGAAATGGATTCAGAAAGTAGCTCCGCATCTGGTTTACGTTTTGATAACGCTAAAGATATTAACGAATATAACTCTCGTCTTCATGATGCTGATATGGTTAAAGGAGCAGCAATGAATGTTTCTAGAATATTGCAATGGTTACAATCTTTAACAACTACTCACAATTATGTAGCTGCAAAAGAAGGTTATTTAGATGCTAAAACAGGAGAACTTAGTCATTATACGGATGGAACTTATAAACCTAATTTTGTTATAAAGGCTGGAGAGCAAACTTATCTTGTATTAAAAGAAGGTAAAGAATTAAAAGATGTTCAACAATTAATTGCAGATTACATACAATCTTCTTTAGATGCTGTTGGTGGATATAATATGAACAAGGTTACTATAGATAATATGTGGAGAGATTTGTTATATAGACCTGAAACTTCTATTTTCAATGTTATGAATGTAAATCAGGTTGCTATTAAAAATAGTGGAACAACAAAACCGATATTAGAAAAAACTACTACCACAGATTTATCTCTTGAAGGAAATAAACAAGTTAGAAAAATACTTGATGGTATAATTGACCCTTATAAAGATATGCTTAAACTTTCTAATAAAATTTATCAAGATGGTAAAGGTGAAAGTGTAAGTTGGAGTGCATTAATTACAGGTATTCAAAATTCAAATAAAAATTTTAGATATTTAGGTTCTAAAAAATGGTATAAAGATAATTATCTTAAATATGAAAAGGGTAGAGATAGCATAATAAATTTTCACGATTTAGGTAAAAATGCGGCGTTAGATAAAGCTGCTTCAAATAATGCTAATTTACCAATGTACGATAGAGTGTTAGCAAATGTAATGCATCTTCATAATGTTACTATGAATCCAAACAAAAGTATTACTCTTTCTGAGCCATTTAGAGATTCATTTGAATTATTAATGACAACAGAAACTGCGAAAGATGCGTATGATGCAGTTAAAAAAGAATTAACTGATTCTTATCAATTGACAGATTTTATTAATCAAGCGCAAAAAGAATTAAATGAATTACATGAATATAAAGAAAAATTCAGAGATTATAAAACTAGAGATAGAATATTAAAATACAGCATTAAACCATTAGAAAAAAGATTAAATTATTTAAAAGACCAAATTTCTATAGAGTTTAAAGATTATGGAAAAATTAGAGCTACAAGCAATGTAGAAGCAAAAACAGATTTAAGGAAAGAAACAAAAAAAAGAGATGGCAAAAAATATGAACAAAATAAAAAAATTGTAGATAATATTATTGAAAGATATGCCCAAAATCTTCGTGCTGAAAAATTGCAAAAATTAAAAGAACAAGGAGACCCTAGATTGCTTACTAAAGATGAAATGAAAGCAGTTAATAAAAAAGCTATAGAGATGTTTCTTGAAAAAGGTTTTTATATTGAACCAACAGTTACTAATGAAATGATTAAATATATTGCTATTAATGATGTATTTGGTAGACTTAATGTTATGAATCATAATGAATTAAAATTATCTCAAGGTAGATTTACTGACATTAATAAAGAAATATCTCAGGTAATAAAAGAATTTGGAGAAAGTGTACACGATTTAATGGATGTTCATAAAGAAGTATTGAATTGGGACCATTTATATGAAAACACGTTTCAAAAATTAGATAAAATTGCAAGAGACCATGAAAGATTGTTTGAAAGTGAAGATATGGCATATCAATGGATATTAGCAAAAGTAGCTGCTCCAGGATATGAACCAAACACATTTGTACAATATGGTGGTGCATTTTTTCAAGCTCCTAAAATGAAAGGAGTAGATAAATATATTAATTTAGGATTTAGATGGTATATGAGACAATATTCTGAAAAAGGAGGTTTTTCTGGGTTTAATCAAGTAAAAATGTCAAATTTATTTAGACCAATAGCACAACAATACAATCAAGCTTGGTGGAAAATGAATGGTATGAATACTGGAGTAAGAGAAGAATTTAAAGATTCAATAAATCAAAATGATTCATATTATTTTCAACCATTTGAATTTACAAAAGGAACTCAAAGACAAGAATTTTTAAATCATATATTCCCTAATGCTGAAAGTTTCTTAGGAGTAGATTATTCTAGAATTGATGCTTATCAACAAATGAATGATATGCTTGGTTCAGGGTTAATAAGAGATATAGTATTAAGCGAACAACATTTAGATGCTCCTTATATTATGAAAGCTGGAGCTGAAAGATATAAATATATTGATTCTATAAAAGATATGCACGAAGGAGAAGGAATGGGTGGAGGTGCAGCTATAACTAGAAGAGGGTTTAATGATGTATTTCATGACCCTTATACTTTAGATAGTCGTAAACCAGTTCATGATAGAAGTTGGGAAAAGCATAAGAATGTAGTAGATTTGGTTGAATTTGAAGTTAAAAAATCTATGGAGGATTGTTAATGGGTTGTTTACCAAGAGATAAAAGTACAGAATTAAGACAACAAGAATATCTGGCAATTGCAAAAAAGTTTCAGGAAATACCTGAAATAAAACAATTAGGACCTCACGCTGTTAATGTGTTTAGGACTATAAGAGATACAGTTGTAGGAGATTTTATGCCAGAAACTGGTATTCCTAGTGAAATTCAATTAGCAAAACTTAGAAAAGCTATAGATAGAGAAGTAGGACAGATGAATAGAGGTCGTGGTTTTATTGCTGAATGGGCATATTTGCCAAAAGAAATATTTGAAGATGTTGGATTTGTTAGAGATTGGTATAGAAGTGTAGAAAGAGCTAACAATGCTTATAAAGGAAATTCTCAACGTTTTCAATCTCAGCTTAATGATTTATATGTATTTTTAAAAGATGCGGCTTTTGATATAGGAGGTAAAAGCTCTTTAAGAGATTTAGTTCCAGGAGCAAGAACAAAAGCTCAAAGAGATTTAGCTAAAATGAATGCTAATTATTTGAAATACAAAAGACAAGGAATGCATAGAGAAGCTAGAAAGTATTATAGAGATTTTATTGAACCATTTGTAACTAAAGGCGAAGGGCGTGTATTCAAGATATTTCATGAAATTGCTTCTGCTCCTAAATCTAATAATGGATTTAAAAAAGCTATACAAAAACATAAAGGCACTATATCAGACAAAGCATTAAACAATATAGCGAATGCAGCTCAAGTTTGGAGAAATAAAATACAACCTAAATCAGTAGAACTAATGATAAAAGGTTTAGAAAATTATAAATATGCATTTACTAGCAATAAAAATCTTCTTGGAAAATTTAAAAATTATGAAAAAGCTTTATCTGTTATAGATAATTTGGTTCGTAGATATAGTAGTGGAGAACTCCAAAAAGATGGATATTTTCCTATTATATCATTAGATGTTATGCCTACTCTTGCAGAAGCTTCTTCTCATCTGTTCCCAGGATATGGTAAAGGAGCTAAAAATGAATCAAATTTTGATAGAGGTGTAGATTTATTAAAAAACTTAGAATCAATGGTAGATAAAAATCTATACATTCATAAAAATTTAAAAGAACAAAGCAAAATGAATGAAAATATAAATTATAATGTTTTACCTTTAATGGATTCTTATGCAAAGTCTGCAGCAAGATTTAATTATGTAGCATTTAATAATAATAAATATATGGAAGTTACAAAAGATTTATGGGATACATTACAAAGAGGTAAAGATACTGGAAGCGAAAATTCTCAATTAGATAAAAAATTAAGATTTTTAGAAGGTTATATATCTGATACTCATTCTATGTTAGTTGGAACAAAAAATAGAGATTCACATCTAACAAATAATATCGCAAGAACTATTACTGCATTTCAGTTTGCTAGTAAATTAGGTTTAAATATTCGTGGTGCTGTTCGTAATTCAACACAAAGTTTATATAACTATGTTTATTTTGGACATAAAGGAATTAAAGAAGCAGGAACATTATTATCTGATGCTCAAATGAAAACAAGAGTTCAACAAGGATTAGAAAACAATGGTACATTATTTGGTGAAATACCTGAAATTTATGCAGACTTTCAGCCTAAAATAGAATACGATGCTAAAACAGGAACATATAGAGAAAAGTTAGATTTATCTGCAAGTGATATGTTAGCCGAAAGTATGTCTCAAGTTGCTGCAAAATTAGGTAAACCTATGCAATGGGTTGAAAATAATATTAATCGTAGATGGACATTTCAATTAGGATATGCGTATGCTTGGAAAGCAGATAGTGGAAATAAATCATCTTTATATGGTAAATTTGATTATAAATTAAAAAGAGAATTAAAAAAAGAAAGAAGAAAAGAATCTATTAAAGATTTAAAAAGCGAAAGTGCTAAACGTAATTACAAAATATTTGAAAAGAATGATGCTACTGAATATGAATTTAGATTTGAACAATGGAGAAGAGAACGTGCTGAATTAGAAGCTAATAATATTGTTAATCTTCTTCATTATGATTATGCTATGACAGCAAAATCTAAAATATTATCTACAAAAGTGGGTTCAATATTAGGTCAATTCCAACATTATGGTATTTCATATTTTAATTTGCAAAGAAATATTATAAGAAAAGGAAAAGATGATGTCTTTACTGGAAATTGGAATGGTACAGATGCTTATAGAATGTATAGATTAGGTACGCTTCACTTAGCTGTTGCTGGTTTATTTGCTCCATTATTGAATATAGACCTTACAAATCTTGTACAGAACGATACTATAGAGCGTATTAAATCATATCATGACGTTGTTCTTGGAGACGAAGAAACTAAACAAAGAGCATTCTTTGGTAAAGGTCCTATTATTGGAACATTTGGTGGTCCTTTTATATCAGATATGATTAATCTAGGAAGTCTTGCTGGTATACAAGGATTTGAAGAAGATGATTTTCTTTCTTATTTATTACCTATGCAAGATGATTTAGACCCTGGTTCTTCGGAATGGAAACGTAAATTATTATCTACTTTAAATACTCAAGCTGCAAGAGCTGTATATAGTACATATCCTAAATGGAGAGAAGGTACTAATCTTGGAGTATTGGTACAGAGTGAATTAGGATTGTTCCCAGATAAGAATACTAGAGAAATTAGAGATTTTTACAATAAAAAGTTTCCAGCCCTTGGACCTGACCCTGAAAAGAAAAAGAAAAAGAATAAAAAAGAAACTCCTAAATTTTCTGCAAATCAAGGAGTTCTAGATGCTTTAAATACTTTAGCTGGAAATTAATTTTTATCAAATTTTTTCCAAGGATGAATTTTCTGTTCTAATTGTTCTATTCTTATTCTAAGTTCTGCTAATTTTGTTGATTCTATGATGTTTTCAAAATGTTCAAATTCTAAATTTTTTAAGTTTGATTTAAGTAGGTTTACTATTACTGCTAATTTAATTTGATTATTGTTCATTTATTCCTCCGTTAATGCGTACATTCCGATACAGATTGCGTCTGCATTCTTTAATGTAACTTTTTGATTATTACCTGCCCAATCTTGAGCAACTTTCTTAAAATATCTTTTTCGTTCTGCATAGTCTTTTGGTATATCTCCTCCAATGAACTGTTGCCATACCTTAGGCAATACATCTACTCTCTGTAACTTTAATGATGCTATAATACCTAACCAAACACCATAATTTTCTCCAAAAGTAAAAGCACCTCTTTCGTAAGGTCTAGCCCACACTCTTTCTATGTATACTTTAGGTTTTTTACGACCTATAGCATTTCTTATAACTTTAACCATATCTTCAGGTTCCCTGGAGGTAGGACAATTGGTAGTGAATTGGAGGTTCATCGAGTCGAAGAAAGCAACTGCCCCACTCCATCCAGGGTCTATAGTTATAATTTTCATTTATTCATCATTTGTATAGCTTCTGTTCTGTCAAAGTATATACTACACTTATCTCCATTGAAGCCCATATTATATGAACCCAATTGACCATATCTAGCTTTTTGACATATGATTTCAATCTCATACCTATCATTGTCTCTATTATCTACCGCATAAGGATAGTATACAAAGAACGCCGCTTCAGCAGTTTGTTCAATTACACCACTTTCTGCAAAGTCTGATAGTTTTGGTCTAGGGTCTAATCGTCTTTCAATTTCTCTATTAAGCTGCGATACCAATATAGCACTACACTTAATTTTCTTACAAATCCACTTATAGTCAAGCATTATATCTTCTATTTCAAACCTTCTGTCCTTATTCTTTCCGTCTGTACGAATAAGTTGGATATAATCATCGAGGATTACATCTGGTTTTTCCTTTCCTATCTCTTTCATTGCATCTGCAAGAGTTTTACAATCATCTAACATTATTAGATTCTTATACTTTTCACCCAAAGCTTCTCTTTTAAGATTAATTTGAGTTATCTCTTTATCTATATTACTAGCTTTTCTAATCTTTTCATAACTAAACTCTTGAAATTCCATTACTAAAATTTTCTTCATCATTTCAACATTAGTCATTTCACGATTAAACAACATAACTTTCTTACCTTGTTCTAGTAATCGTTTAACAATATTGATAACCATAGTAGTTTTACCATGTCCTGGTCTACCACCAATAACTGTTATCTCACCTCTAGTCATACCACCAGCTGCTTTATCTAGCTGTTCAATGCCAAAGGGTATTAAGTTACTACCTTCTTTTAACGCTTCTAGTGTATTAGCTAATATATCTTTAGTTTCAACTACTTTACTTGGAGCAATATCTTTTAACTCTTGAACTATTTTTTCATGCTGATGTAATACTTCAACAATATCATCCGTATTTTGTAAAGTTAAGTTATAAAGTATTTGGGAACTCTTTACTGCTTTACGTTGTATAAACTTATACCAAATATTCTTAGCGTAAGTCTCAGCGTTTGCAGTAGTAGGAACTCCATTAGCTAATCCAGTTAAATAATAAGTAGTTAGTGTATGGTCTGTAACATTATCTTTAATATCTCCGAATACAGTAACTGTATCAATAGGAACATTGTTTTTATATAATCTGTTAAATGAGTTCCATAGTTCTTGATGTTTACTTGTATAAAATGCATCAGCTTCTTTAATAACTGATTTAGCTTTTTCAAAGATTTCATCGCCTTCTAATAAAATACTACCTAATAAGGCTATCTCTGCTTCTTCATTCTTGGGCATAGGTTCCAGTCCATTTGTCTGTTTAAGCTCTTTATTGTCTGTTAATGGTTTCATAATACCTCCTATTCTTTAAATAGACTAATTTGCTTTTCTTCTGGTACATAATTTGTAATGACCAGTTCTATCTTCTTTTCTTCGCTATGTAATTGACCAGTATACTTAATAGGTATTTCAATTATTCTCCAATGTTTGTACATATCCCAAATTGCAGGACTATTATCATATGATAGCATAAACTTTCCCCCGCTATCATCAATTTCATGGCACATAGCACATAAATCAATATGGTCATTCCAATTAAACGAATGTATATAGTAATCATTTCGTTTAGTTGCTGCAACATAAGGAGGGTCTAAATACCAGACATCTCCTTCTTTTGGTTCATACTTGTCAATTAACTTTCTAAAATCCATATTCTCAATGAATGTGTCATTTAGTTTTTGTCTGCTTAGTTCTAAGTCGTCTAATATCTCATCATTCCATTTAGCAACGCTGCTTAATGGTAAGAAAGGCGTTTTGTTGAATGCTGTCTTTATGATAAAGAAATATTCTGCTGCTCTCTTAACATCTGGAATATCTATCTTGTTTTCGGCGTGTATCTTCTTTCTATAAGTCTCGTGAAGTGTTCTTGATAACAATATGTGTTTAGCATAGTGTTTAAATTTATCGAAATCCTCCGCTATTGAAATATACAAATTTATTACATCATTATGCAAGTCATTTAATATGTTTATCTTAGCTTTATCTTTACGAAAGAACATACTTCCTCCCCCAAAGAATACTTCAATATATCTATCGTGTCTAGGTAACATTTTCACTAGCTGTTTACTTAGTGTAAACTTACCTCCGTAATATGGAAATACTGTAGGACAATCATTCTTCATTTTTTGGTCCTTCCTCTATCATATGTTTTCCAATATATTAAATCATGTGCATTTTCATAATATTTAAACATCCATTTATCTACAACGCCACCAGCGTAATCTGGATGATATTCATTATTTAAGCACATATTAGACATCATTTGATGATATACAGCTGTATAAAACATTCTTTCATTATGATTATCACCAATTATCCACCAAGGGTTTTCTCCATTTTCATATATATCACATAGTTCTTCATATTTATATCTCTTCATTAATCCCTCCAACAATCATTACATAAAGCATCACCATTTTTATGTTGACTCCAATATAATTGGTCTTTTTTATTCATACATTCCCACCAATTTAAATCGTCTGAATACTGTACAACTCCACATTCATCACAAGTATTTAAATCAGTCATATCTAAAACATAAGCAACTAATTCAGATATATGTTTTGTATTATCACTTAAAGCATTCAAACCGACCATTTCGTTTTCATCAATCATCTTTGTCTCCTTTTAATTCATTATATAAATTAATAAATGAATCATTGCTTTCTACACCAACTGGTAAACAATCAGAAAAAAGTCCAGCCTTCTGAAATCCTTTTCTACGTGCATCACTCATACCAACGTGTAAAGCACCTGGACCATTTCCTTCGTCATCCATTCCAACAAAGAAAACATCACCTTTATCTGTTTTAAAACAAAGCCCAGTACCTTCTTCTGGATAATCTTTATCCCATTCTTGCCACCAAACATCTGTTATAGTTCTTCTTTTTAATAGCGTTTGTGCTGATTGATACCACATTTTAGTTCTATCGTATTTTTTTTGTAAACTTTCCATTTAACCCTCCATATGTTTAAGTCTTAAATGTTCATCTCTTAAGTGATTTAATTCAGATATATCATCTTCTATTTCACCTAATCTTGACATAAATTCATCTGTTATACTTTCTGCGTCTAAATAATATCCTGTTTCTTCGTCAAAAGAATAGTATACATCTACACTGATATTATCATCTATCTTAGTTTTTTTTATTTCTGAGCTTATCATAACTCAGCCTCAAACCAACAGTCACCATTTTCTTTAATGCAATTTCTAATTTGTATTCCTAATTCTAATCTTGCATAATTAACTAGTAATATTCTAACATGTTCTTCATCTATCTTAAGATATTTTGCTAACATATTATCGTTATATCCACCTGGTCTTTTAAAGAATTTATTCATCTTTGTTAAAAATCCACGTAAATTTTTCTTACACTTTCTAATACCTTTTTCTGCTAATTCTAAATCAGCTGCATGGTATTGTAAATAAGAAGGGTCACATTCTGTTGCTCCAAAGTGTTCTCCATCATCTGAAGATTGTACAGCAAACCAGAATTTTCCTTCTATGTCTCCGTGATAATATCTACCCATTATTTTTCTCTCTTTCTTCTTATTGAGCTTATTTGGTTATAATACATATAGTCAAATCCAAGCTCATTTAGTTTATCTATTAGCTTTGCTATTTTTTCTTGTAAATCAAATGCTTTTTCAGCGTCACTCATTTTTATGCTCCTTCAATTTATCATTAACTTTTTTAACGTTTTGGTAAAGTTCTTGATATTTATTATCATGGAAGATAATATTATTTTTATTCAAGTGTCCCTCGTGTTTAATACTCCAAGTAGTATCTTCTTTAGTATCTTCTATTTCCTCTTCTGTAGGTATATGGGGCATAGGATACCTATAATTTTCCATAAGACCTTCAATCTCTTCTTCTGTATAACCTAACTCAGTAAGGTCAAGCAGTATCTTTTTGAAATTTCCCATGTTTTTCCTCCTCATATTCTTCAATATTACATTCTTCATTACAGTCTTCACACCAAAATGTACTATCATCTACAAAATCAATTAATGCATAAGGGTAATTTACATTTGCCCAAGCACTTTGGCTTACATCTGACCTATAACATTCACTACAAACCCATTCAATACCATGTTCATCTATTCTATTTTTCTTGCTCATCTTTCATCCTTCTTTCTAAATTGCTCTATCCATGTATTTTGATATTTTTTAGGAGATGATAGACCTGAAAATATCCACCAACCTCTACCATTTTCTTTTGCAAGTTTTTCAGATATTTCATTATGCTCTTTTGTATAAGCATAAACTGTTTTATAACTTTTAAGTCTTTCTTCAAAACTGCTTTCACATTTTAAGGGATTGTTGTTTTTATCATGTAAACTTAAACTCATATTTTTTTCTCCTTTTTAAGTTTTCAGAACTGAGGTAGTAATGCTCCTAGCTAAGCCGTCAGACTTATATACTACCTCTATTCTGATTTAAGCCACTCAGGAACCTAAGTACAGGGACCTGTAATGTGACTAATGATTAAGCGGCTTATAAACTCTAGAGTCTACTGGCTAATCCATCACCGCCTAAATTACTAGCAAGAGAATAAACTTTGAAGAGAGGGTCGTGCTACATGTTTTATACGACTTTAGTTAACGTAGCCAGTCTCTATCAAGTGGTTTATCTTTTCAGGGACCTTTATTAAGAAGCTATCTCTTTTCAGGAACCTACGCTCTTGCTAATCTTGTTATTGTTGGATAAATCTGATTCTCCATAATATGAATAGATTCTCTATCTCTATGTGCAACGTGTGTCGCTACATAAGTACAAGCATTCAATAAATCCCAATATGTATTCATATTATTATTTAAGCAATACCTTGTAAAGTCTTCCATATATTGTTGTGGAATCAGTTTAGCCATATCAACTAAATGTTTACCTCTTAACTTTGTCTTTGTTAGTCTTGGAAATTCTGTTTCAAACATTTGAACTAACATAGCAACTGTATCAGTAATAGTACTATCTATTTGAT
>CEUA01045748.1_pt1 | contig 27368 bp, 20 predicted proteins | sample 361541 | NCBI WGS metagenome assembly CEUA01 (sample SAMEA2623079, study PRJEB7988) | marine metagenome | isolation source: saline water (ENVO:00002010), including
TGGCCTTCTAGTTATCTTGATGCGGAAAATAATAGAAGTATAATTCTCCCTTCTCAAATTGCTAGTAGAGCAGGAGTTTCAATAAATGATACTATTGATTCATTGACATTCACCTTCGTCACCGATGCTGCTGGAGGATCAAGTTTAGAGGATATTTCTGAAAGTTGTTTAGGCGAACTTGAAGTAAATTTTGACTCAGGTTTTCAATTTTGCAGAGAAAATATTACTGTTAATAATTTAAAAGTTTCAGCAATATATCAAGAAGGACAATTTGGAAATCCAACATTATTATTCAATCCAGTGATGGTATCAGATTCAGTACTTAATGATTCTCAAAAATTAATCTTAATGGATAATGACCATGGATATCTAGGTGTTTCAGTTGATAGAAATTTATTACCTTCTTCTTCAACATCAGCCGCCACTTCTTGGCTCAATGACTTAGAAGAAACTGTAGAAGAAAAAGAATATGCTGATTCTTCAATTAAAGTACGTTATAATGATGTAATTTCTGGGACAATAGTATTCCTAAACATATTTTTAGGTATTATTCAAGTATTTGATTACATTCTAATGATACCAATTATAATTTTATCTTTTTCCGTTCTTATCTATGGCCTCGTATTATCATTAGAACAGAGAAAAAGAGAAATATCGATACAACGCGTAATTGGAGGTACTGAAAGTAATTTAACAGGAATGATTTTATTGGAACTTACAGTTTTAGGATTCATAGGTTGGTTTACTGGTTACGTCTTAGCGTTGTTGTCCGTTCCATTAGTACTGGATGCAGTAGGTTTCATGTCATTCCGATCATCTGGAACAGAGATAAATCCAACACTATCATTTGCTGCTACTTCTTTTGTTATTTTAATTAATGTAGGTTTAACTTTGCTTTTTGGAAGAACTAGGGTTAAAGATTTCTTAAGTATTGAAATAGACGAAGGCGTAAGAAAGGTTGCAAGATTTAAGAAATCTAGATTCTGGTTACATTTTGGAATCTTTGTAATTGGCGGCTTAGCCTTCTTAGAAAGTTGGATACAAAGTAATGGAGGATGGGGGCCATTCGACTCGAGAGGAATGTTTTCAAATTTTATTGTTAATGCTTTATTATTATTATTCGGTCCTTTTATGCTATGGATAGGTGGTGCACTTGTACTTGGTCGCTTAGGAGCTGCTGGTCCGAGAATTTTCACGCTAATTCTGGGATGGTCTCCTTTGGTAGCAGATATTCGACGAGGCCTCAAAGGATCTGGATCTAGTGAGTCAGTAAACAGACTAGCTGTAATAATGCTACTCACATTATCAATAGTAACTTTAGCTGCAGTACAAGGTTATACAGGTACACTTGTTGACGAACGTACAACTTCGGCCGAGAATGGGGCAGACCTCCAAGTACAATTTAGTACACCAATGAGTGAAACACAAGCAAGAAATGAAATTCTACTAGCAATTCAAAGAGTTGACAATTCTAATATTAAAGATATAGGTTCAATGACTTCGGTTGGAGATATATTTACTACTCCTATGGGCGAAGACTCAAGATTAAGGACATGGATAGTTTTTGATGGCCATGAAGACACTCTCCTTTGGGATACTCAAACAATTCCAACCGATGTAAGTGACGCCTCTTTATTGTGGAAGAATAATTGGTTTACGGCTGGTTCGGACGCCCGTAGCCAACTCGGACTTTCTTCATCTGATATTGATAATTTTATTACTATTGAATACACTGATTATGATTTCTCATTTGGTCCAGATGGATTAAATATATCCACAACCGTTACAGATGCCAATATTCAATACATGGGCGGTCATAGGTGGATTCCGGGATTAGAACCAACTCAATCTTCACAAGTTATCGTAATAGGAGAATCAACTTACAAGGCATTGGTAGGAAATCAGACAGCAAATTCCTATACTTCAAACAAATGGTTCTTTGAACTATGTAATCAAAAAGATAGAGGTTGTGCAGATGCATTACGTGAGTTAAGTACTGAGGTATCAAACGTTATTGGAGTTTCATCCTCTACGGATTGGCCAACGGTTCATGAAGATAATGAGAGAAAGGGAGGTTTAATTTTCGGAACACCTGGATTGCTAAGTTTACAATTCGTTGTTGCTTCACTCGCTTCAGTAGCATCAGCCTTTGTTTTCTTATCATTAGTTTTGACTCAGAGAAAGCGTGAACTTGCTATACTTCAGGCAATAGGGGCAAGTCCTAATCAAATAATTCGCCTAGTTTTGTTTGAAATTATGGCTATTCTCTTAGTAAGTATGGGTTTAGGAGTTATTCTAGGTTTGGCAATTGCTGAAGCTTTCAATGGTTTCTTTGGAATATTTGGTTTTATATTTCAAATATTTTTAGGCGAATCAGCACCCATAGATAGGGAATTGATATGGCCATGGTTTGACTTGGTATTAGTGAATAGTTCTGTTTTATTTGCAGTAGTTCTAGCATTATTGTTTACAACCCGTAAAGCGTTAAAATCAGATTTGGCAATTGTTCTCAAGGGGGAATAAATATGAAAATAAAAAATAATGTTATTCTGGAGGCAAATGGTCTTTTCCACATCTATGATTCAAAGGCCGAAGACGGCAATGTAGTAGCACTTAGGGGAATTCATGTAGCTATAGTTGAAGGTGAGGCAGTTGCAGTAGTAGGTCCTTCTGGCTCTGGGAAATCAACTTTATTGAAATCTCTTGGAGGACTTATGAAACCTTCAGCAGGTAATGTTTCATTAGCAGGTAAAAGAATGACTAGACTTACAGGTAAAGAACTTGTTGAACTACGTCAAAAAACTATTTCATTTATATTCCAAGATTCAAATTTGTTACCACATATGAATGCCTTGGATAATGTAGCCCAGCCATTGAGGCATCAAGGGATCATTCCCAGAGTTGCCAGAGCAAAAGCTCAGGAATTATTGGATAAACTTGGAGTAGGCGAACGCTCTAGAGGTTTACCTGAGCAACTTTCAGGAGGTGAACAACAAAGAGTCGCAATTGCTAGAGCATTAATCACAGACCCTAAAATAATTCTTGCAGATGAACCAACAGGGGCCTTAGATCCAATAACTAGTAGGGAAGTTTTGAAGTTATTTGCCGATCTTAACAAAGAATTTGGTGTTGCCTTTCTATTAGTCACACACAATCGAGAGGTTGCATCATTTTGTAATCGTTCTTTAGAATTGAGAGAAGGCAGATTCGTTGCACAACATGGGAACGATGTAGATATTTCAGATCTCTCAGAGAGTAGGGAACTAATAATTGATGATACAGGAACTGTCACACTTCCTCCTGATGTTCTACTAAAAGTTGGAGGCCCTGGGAGATTTGAGATCCCTATTAATGAGAAAGATAAAATCCACTTAGAAAGAGTTGAGAATGAAAAGATTGAAGTAAATACAGGTAAAATACTAACCTTATCTCCAATTTGTCCAGCGTGTTTTCATAAATATTCCAATCTTCAAACCCAGTTATGTCCAGATTGTGGTTCCAGTAGACCAATGGTTGAAAGCAATAATTAAAGAATCATCTACTTCATCAATTTAACATGTTGCCCTCGTTCAATGTCCTCGGAGAGGAATTATTACAGTGTTCTATAGATCCCTTAACTGGATGGTTTAGGGACGGATGTTGTAACACTGATAGGAATGATAGATCATTACACACAGTTTGTTGTGTTGTTACCGAAGATTTTCTAAATTTTGCTCTTTCAAAGGGTAATGACTTAATCACACCAGCCCCTCAATTTAATTTCCCAGGCCTAAAAGAAGGAGATCGTTGGTGTGTATGCGCCCAGACTTGGCAAGATGCTTATGATTCAGATTATGCTTGTCCTGTAGTACTTGAGGCTACTCATGAAGAAACTTTACAAATAATACCGTTAGAAAATTTACGAGAATATGCCTACTAATACTACTCAAAGCAACTTCCTACTTCTCCACTATTGGTACCATTAGGGCACACCGTGTAGTACCATTGCGCTCCGCTGAAATCCGCCCCATCGACTATAGCACCAGTTAAATCTGCAAATTGTAAAAAAACACCCTGAAAACTTGCGCCAGTTAAATCTGTGAAGTTTAAATCTGCATAAGTCATATTTGATCCATCAAACACCGCTCCTCCAAAATCAGCATCTGATGCCTTTATCAGATGAAGATTACTGTCTTTGAAATTACTGTCTCTAAAATTACCGCCTTCCATTTCTGCATTTCCTAGATTAGCAGATTCAAAGTCAGATTCAAACGCTACAGTATTTGATAAATTTGCATATGTCAAAGAACTGAAAAAGAAATTAGAATAACTTATCCTTGAATAAGCTAAATTTGCATAATAAAAATTAGATCCCAAGAAAAAACCCTCATCCATATTTGTTTCTGATAAATCAGCATTAGTAAAATCAGCTAAAGCAAAGTCAGATCCTGATAAATCGGAACCTGTTGCATTTGCATTGGTCCAATTGGTCCCATCAAAATTAGTATCTGCAAAGTTTAATCCCTGGAGATTCAGGTATCTAAAATCACCAGTTTCTAATGCTTCCATAACTGCAGGGTCAACTTTGTCTGGAGGAGCTGCACATCCTGATAAAATTGATATGAATATGATAATAGTCATTACTCCACTCAATTTCATATTTTCTCGTCCTACTATAGGCACATTAAATGTGTTTATAGAAAGGATATTAATAAGGACTTATTACCTAATTCATGAATTATGTCACCCATCTAGAATGCGCCCTTACCGGAGAGGTTGTTGAAAAGGGAATTCCGCACACCCTATCGCCCGTAGGGAAACCTCTCTTGGTTAAATACGATTTAAAACGAATTAAAAATGAAGTTAATAGATCTGATATAGAAAACTCTTCTGAACCAGGTTTTTGGCGATACTCGCCACTACTGCCAGTTTCCAATTCTGAAAATAAGGTTTCTTTAGGTGAAGTAATAACTCCACTTATTACATTAAAAAGTAGCATAGATCACTTGAATGTTAGCCATGGGAATGTGATTTTTAAGGATGAATCACGATTACCTACTGGCTCATTCAAAGCTAGGGGATTGGGAATGGCAGTTTCAATGGCAAAGGAATTTGGTTTCAAACATCTCGCTATACCTACTAATGGAAACGCAGGTTCTGCTTTGGCAGCATATGCTGCAAGAGCAGGTCTAAAATCAACAGTATTGTGTCCAGATAATACTCCTGTAATCAACACTTCCGAGACTCTGGCACAAGGTGCTGATACTTTTTTAGTTAATGGATTAATTGGAGATTGTGGCTCGATAATTAATGAAGGAAAAGAGGAAATTGGATGGTTTGCAGTTTCAACCCTCAAAGAACCATACCGTATTGAGGGTAAAAAGACAATGGGACTTGAATTAGCTGAACAATTAGGATGGGATTTACCCGATGTAATATTTTATCCCACAGGAGGAGGGACAGGTTTGATTGGAATGTGGAAAGCTTTCCATGAACTACTTGAATTAGGGTGGATAGATTGTAAATTACCGAGAATGGTTGCAGTCCAGTCTACAGGCTGTGCTCCAATTGTAAAAGCATGGGATGAGGGCAATAGGCATGCAGAATTTTGGCAAAATGCCGAAACATTAGCAAGTGGAATTAGAGTTTCGTCTGCAATCGGGGATTTTCTTATCTTGGACGCCGTGAAAGAATCAGGTGGTTTTGCAATCGCAGTAACTGATGAGCATATTACTAAAATTTGTAACCATGTAGGTCAAAAAGATGGGTTATTACTTTCGCCTGAAGGCGCTGCAACTTTTGCAGCATACGAAATAGCTATTGAGAAAGGATTAGTGAATAAAAATGAAAAAACTATTCTTTTTAATACTGCAACTGGATTAAAGTATCCGTTACCAGAAGTAACAAAAAAAATAATGAAAGAAGATGCATTTGATGCATCCAAGTTCAAATAATATACTTTTTATGGATATTTCTGCTTTTTTTATTATACCTAAATACTACATATTATACTTGTATTTCAATGAAGAGTTTCATAACCTATTGATTATCGCGTTAGAACGGTGTGGATTACTACACTAACTGAGGTTAAATGTATGAAGTCTAAAAAAAATCAAGTTTCAACTATTCTAATAATTGTCATGATGTTATTATCTGCAGGGTGTTTGGGAAATGATAATGATGAAAAAGAAGCGGAAGATTTTCAAGATAATACCTTATTAATAGGTTGCATGGATGTTACAGCAGTTAATTATGATATTAATGCTACTACTTCAGATCCTGATATATGTGAATTTGTAGATGAACTTCTGATTCCTTTACTTCCAATACCTCATAAAGATGGTTGCGACAATACTAACCCAATACATTGTATGTTACCTTTCCCCTCTGACGCCTTTCTAGTTGATGATGATGGTACTAATACGGGTAAAAGAATCTCATATTCTCCTAAAACAATTCCGGGTTCTGGAACTGTTAGCCAGATAAATATCCCTATAATTAATCAAATAGATGGCGCTAGCCCCAATACTCAGATAATGACTGCTTTTAATTCAGAACCTGATGTATCTCAAATGGCGGGGCAATACAGTATCGAAAAAAGCCTTGAAGTAGGACATCCATCAATGATTATTAATCAAGATACAGGTGAATTAGTTCCGCATTGGACTGAATTAGATATCAGATCAGATGACAGTGAACCAACGATTATCCATCTAAGGACTATTGAGGCCTTGGATCATAATACTTCTTATGTTGTCATATTTAGTGATCTTAAAGATTCTAATGGTGAACAAATTAGTGCCCCAGTCGGTTTTGCAGCTCTTCGTGATAATGTAATAACTAATTCTCCTGATATCGAAGAAAGAAGGCCTAATTTTGATTTACTTTTTACATGGATATCAGAAAATACTGATAGATCTATTAGTTCTTTACAGACTGCATGGGTTTTCAATACTGCATCTACAGAATCAATAATAGGGCCATTACTTTCTATGAGAAATGATGCTTTAGAAAGAATTGGTGAGAACGGACTGGGTTGTACAGTTGAATCTAATGAAGAAGTGATGGATGAGAATGGAAATCGAAGTCATTGGATGATTAGTGGTACTTATACAGCACCTCAATACACTGAATCATTTTATCCACCTACCTTACTTAGAAGAACTTCAGATACAGACCGCACTCCTGTTTTTGTTGAAAATAGGGAAATACCGTTTTGGCTATTAATCCCCAACACCGCAATCTCTAGACCAGCAGATTTGACAATATGGGGTCATGGTTTCCTTGGAACTGGAAATACTTCTGGATTATATGGATGGGCCAATGAAAATAATGCGGCTATGTTGGGAACTAGTTTTTATGGTTGGTCAAGTGATGATACAATAAGTATAGAATATGCAGTATTGAATATGAAGAATTTTCAACATCAAGCGGAAAGATTAGAGCAATCGATGATCAATCAAGTGGTGATGATCAAGTCATTTATGGGTATTTGTGCCGATTTGCCAGAATTATACCATAATGGCAGTAGCCTAATCGATGTTTCTGACCCAGTATATACTGGTTATTCTAATGGCGCCATCAGAGGCCCATCAATAATTGGACTTTCTCCTGATCTTAATCGAGGTGTTTTATGGGCCGGAGGATCTTCTTTTTCACACATTATAGAAAGATGTACACAATATGATAGATTCCATTTTATTTTTGCTAGTGAATATGGATACGATAGCCAACTAGATAGAGCAGTTGCAATATCTATCATGCAGTCTCTTTGGGATTCGGCGGAAGCAGATACTTTCCTCTCTCTTAGAGAAGAAGGATATCTTGACCAGGTTGAACCATACGAATTAATGACACTATTTTCTATTGCCGATTTACAAATCTCAAATATTTCATCATCAAGAATGATGAGAACGGCTAATATTCCAATTTTAGATTCTTCAACTATAATGCCATATGGTGTTGATGTAGTTAATGAAAGTTACAAAGGTTCTGTAGGAGTTTTCTTTGATGGAGGATATATTCATGCACCTGATGGTAATGAATACGGTGAAGAACCACATCCCGCACACAATGCAATAGGCGGATTAAAGATCGCTCGTGATATGGCATTTGCATTTCTCCAAATGGAAGACATTTTGGATACATGCAATGGATCTTGCATATTCTCGCCTGATAATTTAAGTTGGAGTTAGAATAATTACTAATCATCAACATTAGATTCTTTTTCTCGCTTTTCCTTTAGGAATTCTACTAATGATTCTATATTTTTAAATTCTATTGTTACCATACTAATACCATCACAGTCTTGACATATGAACCTTTTACCAGTTTCATAGCCCATATAGGGGGCTATCCGAGGACTAAAGCAATTAGAGCAAACTTCAATTATATCGCTACTTTTGCTTATATCGTCAAAACTCATATTTTATTCGCACTGTTTGGCCTATTTAATAAATTGTTATAATTATAATATTTTATATGAATCCGTAGACAAGTCTAAAGCATACTTGTTCAAAGGTAGTTTATGCAAGAATATCCCGATAAAACTGTTTTGAATTCAGAAATAGATAATTCTCTATATGGGTTTTATGCATCCTTAGCGGCTGGTGGCTTTTTACTGGCATATGCAATTTACTATGTTACTGTAGTTAATGTATCCAGTGATTATGCGTACTTAACTTTGGGAATTGTTACGGGTGCTACAGCTTTGTCATGTGCCATTTTCCATGAATGGCTTCGAAGCACCAAAGGTCAGAAAAGAAATGAAAATGCTATAGAAGAATATTCCTCAGCCACGGCAGTTCTGATGGGGGCTCTTTCTGCAATATGGCTTTCTAGATTTTTAGTTTTTTATATGGGTAAGGAAAATAATTGGATTGCAATTCAAGATGGAGAAATATGGATGCCGGTCTGGCTTTCATTACTCCAGACTTTGTCTTTAATTTTAGTAATGGAATTCAGTATAAAGATGATTCATCGACATTCATTAGGTACTCTCCCTAGGGCTATAGTTATTTTAGCGCCAATCAGTTTAGCATTTAGTGCAATTTCAATCTGGATGGATTATTCTAATAATAATCTTGACATCTTTCTTACTCTTTCTTTCATATTGCTAATGGCTAGTTCAATTGTAGCATCACTTCGCCTTAATCGATCAGTATTATACTTGTTATCATGTGGATTAGCAGTTATTCTACCATTATTATTAGGTATTAATAATTTTGAACACATAAGTTTACTAGTCCCATTTGTAATAATAATAGGAATTACTGCCACAGATAGAAGCCTATCACAACAGATGATAGAGAAAGGCTCAGGAGTTGTAGTGGCTGCTATATTATTTGCACAAATCATTGCTGCAGGAAATCAAATACCATATGTCTTTACGGGATTAATAGATAGTCCTGAGCCATTTGGTTTGACATTTTGGTTATGGATGTCATTATTGATTGGATGGTTTGCACCAACGGCCATGTTAAGAACTCCTGCAATGCCAATAGCTCTCCCTCTTTCTCTTATTCTACTGTCTTCAGAGGCAGCACTAATTGGTTGGTTTGTAGGGATAATAGCATTCATTTATTTGGAGACCAGGGATCAAGCAAGAGATTGGGTAGTTCGATTAACATATGCTGCTACAGTTGCCGCTTGGTGGATATCTAGTGTAATAGGTATAGAAGCTGAAATGGATCTATTGAGTATTGGTAATTTGACACTAGACTCTACCTTTGGATCTAGTTTTATTCTTTTTCCTATAATACTTGCATTGGGTTATTGGGGGCAAGTTAGAGGCAGGTTTGGTAATTTTACTCCATCTTTGGTGATATTATTAGCTTCAATGAATGTAATTTTAATATCTGAATCGAATATAGTATTTTCATTATTGATATTCGTCGCTTCAATGGCACAATTCTATTTATTTAGTGTATCGGGGACTAAAAACTTTGAATCTTTACTAGATAGAAATGTCTATCTTCTTTTTCTACTGTTGCCTATAATTTTCATAACATTACAGATGCCTAGTAATCTTCAAATCTATGGCATTCGTCCATTTGCAATTATTACTGCTATAATTATATTCATAATTACAAATCTTTATAGAAAATCCTCAGAAAATCTAGTCCTTAAGCCAGAATTTGCTTCTATAATTATATTATTATTCATATTCATCGGGGAAAGCATAAGTGTAAACCTTGAAAATTCTGACATGATTATCTTATTGGTGTTAGTGGGTGTAGCAATATCCTCTCTCTTACTTGCTTTTGAGGCTGGAGCATTGAGACAGGCTAGTCCTGTTGAAAGACTATTCGGGATTGCATATTTACTTCCTATTGCTGCATTTTCTTCAGTAATTCTTTTGGCAGAAGATGCAAATATTTTATCCCTAGTATTACATGATTTATTGATACTTTCAGCCCCTTTGATTGTTAATTTGAGACTTAAGAGATTATATGATCTTTCTCAAGAAGCTAGAAATTTTGGTACATTTACTTTGTTTACCCTTTTGTTGATTGGTTTGACTGATATTTCTGGTGGCTTGCTCGCTATACCAATCTTCTCTCTTACAATTTATAGGGCTACAAAACACGTTTCTACTCCAATCCTCCTTTTGACTCCCTTCTTTGCAATCATATATTCAACTATATTTGGGAATAATTATTCTGATAATTCGATACTATGGTCTATTCTGATGAACATACCATATCTAGGTGAATTTTCCAATCTACTAGTATTCCAAACTCCTCGTTGGGTTTCTTTATTCTTGTTGGCAATTCCTTCGATGATTTTATTCAACATTTCTGAGGAAAGCAAACGCCCTGAAGGCTCAAGATATGGTCCAGAGCAATTTTTTGGACCATTTATTGCTATACTGTTAGGACTTTCATTCTTACTCCCAGATGAAAAATTGGCCCCAATATTCATAGTATCTTTACTTACATATGGTTCATGGAAGTATGGATTATTACATTGGTTCTGGGTAACTCCTATTGCCACTTATTGGGCAATCATAAATCTGACAGAGTTGATAGAATTGTCGGATATGTATCCTGATGACTTTGCTATAGCATCATTCATGGCAGGTTTGATTGGCTTAACACAATATATGTTAGTAAAAAATGGAATATTATATGCTAATGTCAAAGACTCCTTCTCACTTGATGAATTAAAATATTTAGGAGCAGTATCTAGAATACTGGCATATATTTTCTTATTGATGTCTTACGATATTAGTAATTCCATACCATTCCTAATTAGCTTGTTAATTGCCTTTGATACTTTCAAAAACAATCGACCTTGGCTATTCCATTGTTCTATTTTACTCCAAACTTTTACTCTACATTTTGCATTATATGATTATGATGTAGATTTTGGCTACACATCATTATGGCCAGTAGTTATTGGATTATATATGATATATTGTTCATGGGCTGAATATAACCCATTCCCTGTAAGTGACGAAATTGGAGAAATAAATACTGTTGGAGAAACAATGGGAAGTATTGATAATTTTGATTACCAGTACAATTTAGGATTAATTGGTTCTTTATTTACAATATTCTTCATGCTTTTCGTTTCTGAAGAAGTTGAGTCTGATGGATTATTTGAAATAGTATTAATTCTATTATCTGCACATCATATGATTTTAGGATTTAAGAGAGATCAAGGATGGAGGAGAATATTTGGATTAATTGGACTACCTTCAGGATTAATTTCTCTCGGCACCCAATTTGACGGTTTAATACTAGTCTTGGCATTATTTTTGGCGGCTTTAACCTTAATTGGACAAGCCGTATTGTATTCTTCTAGAGGTGGTTTAGGAATAGGAAGTACTATAGAAGGTGCAGAACCAATATTGTCAAAAATAGGATTACCTGAGAAAATAGAAAATGATGAAACTAAGGACATACATCTCACTACTTCACACAATCATCAAGATGAGCAAATTAAAGAAGAAGTAAAGAAAGAAGGCATTGAAACAAAGCAGCCAGATATCTTACCTAATCCACTTTTCTATTCGGACAAATCTAATTTTAAAATAAAATTAGACAAGTTATTATCTGAAAAGATGGAAAGTAGTATTGAAGATGCCTACAAGTCATATGATCCTTCTCTGTGGTCTCCAATTCTAAGAATAAATTCTAATGGCCAACTGTTACTGGAATGGGAACGAATCTAATGATAATTGATGTATGCCATGTTTATTTGTATGAGAAATGTTAAACGACTATTTATATCTAAACTTTAATCATGTTATTAATGAGTGATTATAATGACAGATACAGATAGACTTTGGATGAGACTAGAAAAACAAAACAAATCCGGTTTTTTTATCACAAAAAGTGAGTAAGTACTACAAAAAAAATCTTTATTCAACAATGGATAATATAATCCCCTATTGGCTTTTGGGTAGTAATATGAAGTACATGTCTTCAGTTATCGGTTTGATGATGTTATCACTATCTCTTTCAGGCTGTCTTCAATCTTCCAATAATTCAATATTCACGGAAGAATCCTCAAGAATAGATGGTGAGTTTGTTACCGATTCTAAGGGTATGCCTGTTGATTTTACTCTCTATGAAAGTATTATTGAAATGCCATTTGATTTTGTTTTTAGTAACGTTGGCGAAGACGGTCCAGAGCCTAGTATAGGCATTACTTCCAGTGGTTGTATATTCTTTATTGCGATGGAATTACCAATGAGATCTTGTGATCATGGCCTAACATGGGAAAATACTCGAGACTTCACACAGGCTCCATTTACTAGTGACCCATACGGTTGGGTTGATCCAGTTACTGATCGAGTTTTCAATATCCACATGATGGGCTTAGAATCAACTTGGATTGGGTGGTCTGATAATGATGGAGAATCATGGTTAGGAAATCCTCATGATTCCGGACCTCTTCCATTGAATGACCATATTAAACTAGCAACCGGGCCTTGGACAAGTGATGGATATGGAATACCTGGTTCAGTCACACCAATATACGACGAAGCTGTATATTTTTGTTATAATAAACTTGCAGGGATCTTTTGTTATACCAGCTTTGATGGAGGTGCCACTTTCGAAGTAGGTGGACAAATTTATGGCCTTGCTACTACAAATGGAGGTTTACATGGTGCTATTACTACTGCACCTGATGGTACTGTATATGTCACCCCCAGAGTTGAAACGCCTGCTGTAATTTTTTCTAAAGATAATGGATTAACATGGGAAACTCGTGAAATGGGAGAGGATGTGGGGACTCCAAATCCTCGTAAAAATTCTGAAGTTGCCACTGATACAAATTCTAATGCATATCATATCTGGTCAGGCGCAGACTTTGGAGTTTACATGTCGCGTAGTACAGATTCTGGTGAATCATGGGAACAAGACAGTATACGAATTAGTCCAGTAGAAGTAATATCAACAACTTTCCCTCAAATTGATGCCGGAGATCCTGGAAGAATAGCTATAACTTATTTGGGTAGTGAGAATTCTAGTGAACTTGGGCTTCCAAACATTGATGAGGAATCATGGGATGGAAATCCACATTTTGCATCTAGTAATGTTAGTTATTATCTATATATCACATTCAGTTTAAACGCTCTTGATCCTAACCCAATTTTTCATACTCTTAGAGTTTCACCAGACCCAGTTCAGGTTGGTAGCATTTGTTTGAATAGCGGAGACTGTAGAGATATTGGGGGCTCCAATAGAAATTTATTAGATTTTAATGATTTACATATTGATAGAGATGGTCGTGTGTACGTAGCATTTGCAGATGGTTGTACTGATAGTTGTGCTGAGAATTATAATTCCACTGCAGAAGATTCTCGAGCACGTTTAGGTTCGGTTTACTACCTTGGAAACGGCCCAAGTTTATACGAATCTGTTGGTATCCTTACAGAATTTTACCCTCCAGAAAATAGTTAAATTAAATTTTAACCAAATTTATTTTAGTAAACTATTCAAGTACCAGCCATTACTACTGGAATATGAAAATAGCACGCCACCGACTGGTCGCCGAGAATTTAAATGATTTATACACATTAATAGACTCAGTGATTCAGAAGACAAAACTTGAATATCCAAAATTAAATGTAGAATTCGATGATCATATAACTAATTTGAATACTGGATTTAACCCACATTATAGCCATGAAGAAGGATGGTCTACATCTATAATTCTTAATCAAGTTAACGAATCACTAGCATAATTATACTCAATATAAAATTCTCAGTAAATTATTAATGTTATATTTATCCATATATAAATTAGAAATATTACCAATCGTATTTAATCAAAAGTCATTCAGGTTTATTTGTGAGTACTGCCAAGTCTGACCAAGTAGCCGATTTAATTCGTACAAGACCTTTTACATTTCTCACCCTAATGCTCATCATCCCTCTTTTTGTAACTGCACCACATGTATTACTTGACTCGGAAACTCCTGATGGAATACTTATCCAACCTCCAGCGATCCATGATCCCCTTGGTGAAGGATTTATTTTAATTATTTTAGATGGTGTTGGCGAAAATTGGATGCTTGATGAAGAAAATATGCCATTATTAAATGAGAGAAGGGAGAGTGGAGCAACACTACATTTGCGAACCGGTCCACTTACTCTATCAGCAACGTGTGTCTCTGAAATTATGAATGGAGTGCCCAATTCTCCAAGTGACGGACTTCGAAATTTCAATCTAGAGCATCCGGGAGGCGATGACGCATGGACTCTTGCCACAGAAGAAGGTGTTTCAAGCACAAATTCACCATATAATGTTGGACTAGTAGGCAGTTATGTTTTTGGTAATATGTATGGAGATATGGAAAATTTAGATTTTACAGATACCTTTCTTGGCCATGCAGACTATTACCAAGGAGATGAAGATACTGCAGATGTTCTTTACCAATGGTTTGAAAATGATTCTTATAATGTAATAGGGGCACATTTTTCAGGACCAGATAAAGTAGGGCATAGATGGGGAACAACTGGCGAGAAGTACGCAGAAAAGATTACACATATAGACGGCCTTATTGATGAAGTACTAGACACAGTTCCTGAAAATTGGACAATAATAGTCACTGCAGACCATGGTATGACAAAACTAGGAACTCACGGCTCATCACAAGATGTAACTAGGGAAGTTGCTGCACTTGTCTGGGGTCCACAAATTATACCCGGCTCTCATTCAGAAGCCCATCAACGTGATATTCCTGCATTAACAATCGCTGTTTTGGATATTCCTTTTCCTGTCCAATTACATGGACAAATACCACTAGACATTCTTGATATATCAGCAATAGAAAGAAATGAATTAGAGAAATGGAATTGGCAGGCGGCTTATGAAAGACAAATATTTCTCCAATCAATTGATAGGCCTGCCGCCAAAGACATAAGCCCCGATATAATTGAATGGGAAAAGATACCAATAGATGCTGAATTTACTAGATTTATAGATTTATTAATCTCTGCTAGTACTTGGAGCCTTCTTGCAGCTGCAGCCATTCTTTTGGTCGGCATGGGTTTCCCAAAAAATATTGAAGAACGTAGAGTTACTTCAATTTTTATTACTGTTTTAACTATGATGATTTTAAGTCATGCCTTTATTGGATATGTAACTGTTCTCCCTCGTCTAATTGGTGCTTTTTCATCAATATGGATAGTATGGTGGACACTTAATAATCATCGAAAAAACTCTAACAAAGAAGATAAAATAGGAAATTGGATCAATTCTATGCCAGATTGGTGGCCATGGTTAGCTGCCGCTTTAGTTCTGAGTTTTGGTAGCATTCGGTTATGGTTTACTCTAATCCCATTGACCTGGATAATTATCAATCAAAGATTTGGAAATAATAAATTTCAGAATAACAATGAAAAGATTGCTTTATCTGTATTAGGCTTCATTTCATTACTTGGCATTATAGGAGTTCATGAACGTCTTGTGGGCGAACATTGGGTCTTACATTTAGTCCAATTAGGGTGGCCAGAAAATTCAACAAACTTATTATTTAGCATTCTTATTTTATCAATCACTGGCCCTATGTATAAATATCTCAGCAATGAGAAAGAATTCAGAAAGGAAGGTATTTTTACTTCAATTTGGCTATTACTAATTTTATTTGTAAATTGGCTTGAAATATCCAGTATCGATATACTAGCTTTATTGATTATATTATTTATTGGATTATTGGGTCTTTTACAAAGAACAAATGTATTCTCAAACTATCGACTCAACATAAAGTTACCAAAAGAGCTTGATATTATCGCATTAGGTGGGTTTTTGGTTCTAACATGGGGCGCATGGTCAGCATCAATAACTCTTCTGATTATCTCTTCGATTGATGTTCTTATGCGAACACAATGGAAATGGATAACACTAGAAAAATATAATTTGACAAATCCTAAACCATTTATTGCTGCTGCAGTATTGCCTTTAGTAATGTGGATACTTTGGTGGACAATGTTGGGCCAAGTAAATGGCTTAGAAGCGTGGGCACTCCCTCATCCCAGAGAACTTGATCCTGGTAGAATAATTGTAAAGGGAGGTTATGTGGGTGCTAGAGACAATCCACCGACAGAATGGATGACATTGCTTATTGCCTTACCACTACTATTGTCATCTACAGCTATTGTTTCCAAACTAAGACAGAGAAATCTTTCTCTTCGTCCATATGCACTAGCTCTTTCATTACAACTAGTTGGCTGTTTTGCAACTTTAGCTTTTGCACCTCCATTCCCTCGTTTAGTATTCAGTTTAACTTGGAATATTGTATTCTCAATATTCCAGATACTTGCGGTTTTATTATCTCTTAGTTTAGAATCATTATACAAAAAAATAAATCAAATGAATATTAAAATAGTTATTTCAGATTGATATCATAGAAAAGCATCTAAGTCAAACAACATCTGACGAAATATGGAATTAGCCGTAGCATCTCAGTGGGCAGAAATTATTGGGTTAGTTACAATATTAAGTGCAGCAGTATATTCATGGATTCAAATTAGAGAATTAAAAAAGGTAAGGCAAAGTACTGCTGCTTTATCTTTAGCAGAATTATTTCAATCCCCTGATTTTTCTTCCGGATTAATACAACTAACACACCAACCCAGTAATATAGATTCATGGGATAAGTTCATTGAATACCATGGTGAAAAATGGCCCCAGGCCCTCTCAGTAATGACAACATGGGAAAGTTTGGGTGCGTTGGTTCATCGTGGAGATTTACAGTTTCAACTAGTATATGATTTATTTTCTGGATTAATAATGTTTCATCATGAAACATGCCAACCGATTATTATAGAAGACAGAAAAAGAGGAGGAGATACACGATTTGAGTGGTTCACATGGCTATCAGAAAGAATAGAGGAATATGAAAATTCACAAACTATAGTTAGAGCAGCACATATAGAATATAAAGATTGGAATCCGAAAACAAAATAATTTGTTTTATAATCTAAAGGTTAGAATATGTTAGATAATAATAAGAATTCATTATCTTCCTCTAAGCAATTAATTTTTTGGATATCACTTTTTTCTTGGATTATTATTTGCTTATTTACTATGGGATTATTAAATTTACTTTTACAACCAGAAACAGATCAAGTATTGGGACATGTAGAGGAAGGTACTGAATGGTTTGAAGAATATAGGGAGATATCATCTAAAGTAAACGGGAGGACTAATTATAGGGACGAATATCGTTGTTTTGCATATCTAAATTATACATATTCTGTGAATGAAGAGACGTACTTTGGAAGTAATGGCCAACCTGTAGAATATACTCTCTATAAGTCTAGTAAAAGTTGTATTGATAATGCATACGAATATCATTCCTCATCATTTAATATTTCAGTTTGGTATTATCCAGATGATCCTGCCAATAGCCGTTTAACTGAAGATGTCGAAGAAATAACTGACGCATTAACATGCTGTTGTTGTTTCCAATTTTTTATTGGACTATTCTTTATTTATTTAGGAATGTATAGGATAAATAATAATGATGCCAATAAAACTTTACTTAACCATAACTCTTCAACTACTCAATCAATAACTGTACCGGCATCAAACCAGGGAGAAAGTAATAAGAATTTAGTGTTAGTATTTTTTAAGAAAATTACCGGTTTATTTTTGATACTATTCAGTATATTACCACTTTACATTGTATATGAAGCAAATACAAAGCCTACTGTGAATGCTGGAGGAGATCTCTCTATCCCTTTCACTTGTTGTGGCATAATTGGTATCATGATTGGAGTTATCTTAATTCTTCCTTCAATGAATTATCATACCGAATCTGAACAAATACCTGTTGTACTAATCAATGAAACAGAAAGTATGGCATCAGAAGAGAATATTAGATTACCATCCAATGATTGGTGGAATACTTCATCTGAGAATAAATAATCCGCTTAGTCTATGCCATTAATGGCATGACACCCATGATTGTTATTGCCACTGATGCATATCCTCCAACAAGAAAAGTTAGTATTTGTGCTACGTTCATGTCTCTTCCATTGCCATGTTATTAATTAAAGAGTGTTTTTTTCTATTAATTACGATATATATCTTTGTATTTCATCAAAGCAAATATACGAATGTTTCAAGTTTAGATGCAATCCTCAAAAGTCGTAGAAGCATGGTTGGGACAACATCCGATGACAGTCTTTCTTGGCAAACAACTGCAGGCGAGCAGTTTAGCAATTTGAAAGAGAAAATGATTGCTGCAACTGGATATACTGGTAAGAAAGTCAAGGAAGTAAGTAAGGCCACATCTAGGGAATTAGATAAGGCAATAGCTCGATGGACACCACTTCCTCTTTCATCAGAAGAAATCGAACGTTTAACTAATCTAAGAGAGTCTTTACCTCCTGCCCCTGATGTACCATCCCTTGAAAATCTTGTACAATCGATGGGAAATGTAATTATTCCAATAGATGAATATGAAAAATTATTACAATCATTTGCAACCAATGAAGAGATAAGGCAGGAGCAGGAAGGAATGTTGATAGAATCATTAGCCATCACTCAGAAGTTATTAGAAACTGAAGAATCACTGGATAAACTTAAGATTTTAACATCAGATCTTAAGACAAGAAAGGATAAAAAACCCGTTCAAGAACAAGGTCTAAGGGAAAGTTTAGGAACTTCTCTGAGTGAAATTGTAATGTTGCTAGGATTTTCGGTTATTTGGCTCTCATTACTCATTGGGACCACAGTTTATATAGAGCCCATGGATCTTGTTTTAGGCGATTATTCTGTAGATTTATTCATCTGGTCAATTGGTACCGTGATTTGGTCTTTGGTACTTCTACAACGTCTCGAGGCTTTCAGAACAATTCTAGCTATGCCACTTGGTATGAGAATCCAAACATCTTTGGGAATCGGTTTGGTGACTGCCATGGCTCTTCTCTTAACGAAAGAAGAGTTTGCTGCTATCGGTAATGTCTGGGGTTGGACCTCCACAATCGCACTATCTGTTCTTCTTCTATCTGGTTTTTTAAGAGGGCTATTTAATTCATCCAAATATATGTTTAAATTTAATAAAATAAAAGAAATAAAACCAATTACTAAAAAATAATATTTGTTTTTATTCAAAAAACATATTAGGTCATAACTTATGCGATTATCATGAAAATTCAAGTATATGCGGTTATCATACTGTTATGCTTTTCATCCGGATGCCTACAAATGGATAATGACGATTCATCCAAAGAGAGTACAAATAATGAAGGAGATATACCATTCGAAGATTTAGACTACATAGAATGTATGTTGCATGAAGATATGGAAAGATGTTGGAATGTTTTCGTTCCAAGCACTGTTAACTTATCAGGGGCGCCAATGGTAATTGATCTTCATGGAAACACACTAACTATGCAAGATCAAAGAAATCTGTCAGATTTTGATGATATTGCCTCTGAAAATGGTGCTATTGCAGTATGGCCTCAAGGGTTTGACAACTCGTGGAATTCAGGTTATTGCTGTAGTACGGCAGGAGAATTGGGATTAAATGATACTGGACTAATAATGGAGATAGTAGATAAAATTATTTTCAATCATTCTGTAGATGAGAGTAGGATATATCTTACTGGCTGGTCAAATGGTTGCTCCCTAAGTCAAAAATTAGCAAATGAGTATAGTGTTCGATTTGCAGCCATCGCTTGTATGTCATATTATCTACTTGACGACCCTGAACCAAACTATTCTCCTATTCCAATAATGGAGATACATGGACTCCTTGATCAAATAATCCTCTATTCTAATGATGCAATCCATCTTCCAAATATAGAAGCACAGGAGCATGGAGCTATACAGAATTTGCTAATGTGGGCAGATATGAACGGTTGTGCAGACACAACTCCTGATTCAAACGAACCATCAATATTTTACTCTCAACAGACTTTTACAGATTGTGAAAATGGTACTATGGTTTCTTTAGTAACTCTATATGCTGCTGATCATAATCCATATGAGAACTCATTTGATCCAGATGGACCTATCATTTTCATAGGTAATGGCGGAACTGTAGATACAAATGGAATAGCTTGGAATTGGCTAAGTAGTTGGTCTAAATTACAGGACGATGTAAGGATTAGGTCTTAATTTGACAGTTCAAGATACTATGTCTGCAGCAGTATTTGCTGGATTCGTGGCAATTGCAGTTACATTACTTATAGAGAAATATGGTGGTGTTATTGGTGGTATTTTGGGAACAATCCCTACTACCATAGTTCCTGCAGCAGCAGGTATCGCCTTGGCAAGTAATAATTCAGACCTTAATACAAGTTTAGCAATTGTTCCAGCAGGGATGTTAATTAATGGATTATTTTTAGTTAATTGGAGAATTTTACCCACTTATTTTAATAACACTGAGAAGATATATACCACATTAATTATAATAACTTTAATTTCCCTATCACTTTGGTCTTTGTATGGATTGATAATTCTCAAAATTATACAAATTAGCTACGATTCATCATTATCTTCTTTTCAAATAGGACTAATCGGACAGATCTTCTTGACCATTCTTGGAGTTATCATGTCTTGGCGTATTGGTTCAACCCCAAGAGGAAAGAATAAAGTGAATAAATATGTATTATTATCCAGAGGAATTATGGCAGCAATTGCAATAGGAGTTGCGGTTTGGATATCTGGCCTAGGATATCCTCTTCTCGCAGGACTAGCATCTGTTTTTCCGGCTATTTTTCTTACTAGCATGGTTTCGCTATGGATTTCCCAAGGACCATCAGTTCCAATGGGTGCAGCCGGGCCAATGATATTAGGAGGCGCATCAGTTGGAGTTTATGCGATTATAGCCATGTGGTCATTGCCTAATTTTGGTATTTTCTTAGGTTCAATGATAGCTTGGTTATTAGCAGTCATTTTATGGTCTATTCCATGTTTCAAATTTGTTAAATGGAGACAAGAAGTCTCAAAAATCAATACTTAATTATCATTCATGTAATTTTTGCCCATAAGTCATCTAATTCACTATTCAAATTTTCTACCGAACCATCATTAAATATTTGGAAATCAGACATTTCTGCTGTTGCCTCCAAATCTTGACCCGCAGCATCCTTAGCCCTCAATTCTTTATTTTCTTGTTCTAAAAAGACATTCTTTTCAATAGGATCTCCAGGTCTAGCCCTACTTTGCAATCTAGCCCAACGTATTTCTTCACTAGCTTTTACTTCTATAAGAAAGAAATCTCCTCTAGATCTTAATGCAGAAACTTCTGCAGGAGTTCTTATTGAATCTATAACTGCATCATCTCCATCTAGCATTTCAATTAACATTTCTGCTAGAATTCCACCTCCGCCTTGTCTCCTAAGCTCTCTCCCTCCTTCGATTAATGCATCTCTAGTAATTTCCTTATCTTGTTCTCTTAACCACGCTCTTATTGAATCAGAGCAAGAAAAACTCTTCATTCCCTTTTTACTAAACCACTCCACTAGAGTGGATTTGCCAGATGCATTTCTACCTGTCAGGCCAATCAACATGATTGGACTGGGAAGGAGGAGGGAGATATTGATTTCGTTAACCCCAATATCTTCTGGTACTCGCATATTTTAATTCTGCTTCGTGAATTGATCGTAAAAGAGAGGCACGATCTCCAGGTATTTTTCCTCGTAGTATTCTTGTTGCAGTTTCTTCACCAACACCTCTTCCCATTAGGCAAATGATGGCATCTAAACCATGATTTTTAATCAATTCAGCATTTTTTGTGACTTTTTCTCTAATTTTAAAATCCTTACTTTCAATCATTTCAATAAGTCTTTTTTCCATTCTTTCAGGAGAACATGCAAGCATAGTGCCTCCACAAAATGCACATGAATCTAATATTTTATTAATTCGTTCTACTCTTTTCCTTCTTTTATCATGACAATTAATACATACTAATACTACTCTTTCATTCAATAGTCTTAATTCCAAACGTTCTCGTAATTCTTTATCTGTCCAAGATGGTAGTAATAGGTCTCTTTCTGCCTTAGGAGATATTCCTAATTTACCTGGAGGAGTATGGACCAATTTTATCGATTCATTCTGTATCGATTTTAATACATCCATCGTTCCTTCTATATCCATCCTTTCGTGGAATAATTTGTCTAACGCCTCTTCTATCACAGGTGTTCCTTTGTATCTCTTCATCAAACCTCTAAGATTTACCTTTCTAGGATCTACTCCTTTTTTCAAAACACCCATCTTTTTGGCCACTTGTACTACTCTCCATCTCACAGTTCGACTATTTGGCACTGTCATTCTTAGGATCGAAGGAAGTGCAATTGCAGGAGTTTCTGTCAACCATCCCATAATGTCTGAGACTGTTGTACTGGGTATCTGAAACGATATTCTGTAAGGGTCTATCAAAACTCGCCCCATTTTACCTTCACGCATTGAACCCATCGATTGAATAAAATGCGCTAGAGTTTCATTTATCCTTGATCCTTTACAAGTATTCATTGTTATTGTACCCTGTCTTTCTTCTATCGTTATAGTTTGCCCATCAGGGATTTCTCCAGTTGCTTCTAAGTGCTCCATAACAGCAGAAATTAGAACATCTCGAGCCGATTCACTGAGTGGATAATCATCTAACTTACCTTTCACTTCTTCATCTATTGCTCCTAGAGAATGTGCAGTAATTTTCCTTAAAAGACCGACTTCTTCGGCTATTTTTCTAGGTACAGGTGGCAATTCACCAGCCCATACTGGTGCAGAACCACTTTCTCTTACTGGACCAACCAACAATTCTTCTTGTTCAGGGTCAGCATCAACTATTTCCCATGTTCTTCCAGCCATTACAAATCTTCTAGTGTTGTTTATCGAATCTTCGTTATTATCATCTAATGATAATACAAAAGCCTCATCTACCGAGCCCAATATTTTCCTAGTAACTGCATCTCTAACTCTATATGAGGTCTCATCAGGTATCATTGAAAGATGATCCATTCTTGTTTTACCTAATCTTCCCGCAGGAGAGAACCAACCATTTTCAAGAGATTTTGGAAGAACTTTAAGGAGTTTATCTAACCATTTCTTCTTCTCTAAATCGGTATACTCTCCTCCCCAATGAGGTCTTTCTATTGGAAAATCTCCTCCAATCTTTTCTGCTAATTCCTTCCATAATTTAGTTGTCCATTTTGTTGGGTCAGAGATTTTAGGATCTTCTATTAAACGAATCAACCATCTATCATCAAGTACTCTTAGAACTGCTAAAGTAGATTCATGCTCCCAATCTTTGAAAATTGAGACTTTTTCTAATATTTTTGTTGGTTTATCTAGAGGAACCACTCCTCTTTCTATTGCCATTTGCAAGAATTGGTTTGCTGCAACAATACGTGGATTAGTGCGCCAAACAACTCCTCCAATTTCGCCATTCATTGCTCTGCGTGCTATTACGCTACATTCTGAAATACCATCAATTTCCCATGCAAGAATTTCTCCTGCACCAGTTCCGCCTAAGTAATGTTCAGCCCTCCCTACTCGTTGCAGCAAACTATCTACAGATCTTGGACTCTGTAATTGATGGACTTTTTTTATCGAACCAACATCGATTCCCAATTCAAGGCTACTTGTACATATTAGCCCATTCAACTCACCATCCAATAATGCTTTTTCCACTTCTCTCCTAGTTTCTGCTGCAAGACTGCCATGATGAACTCCTATATTCAAATCTGGCATAATTTTCTTCAATCTTTGCGATACCGTTTCTGCTGTACTTCTCGAATTAACAAATACTAAAGCTGGAAATTCTTCTTTCAGTGTCTTGGATAGTCTTCTAAATGCTGCTATAGAATCCGGAGAAATGTGCCACTCTGTAGAAAGTATCTCATCTTCAGTACTAGGTAGTTCTTTATGCACTATGACATCAGTTTTTCTTGGCGCTGGACCTATAATTGGCAAAGCATCTTCAGAAAACCATTTGGCTACTTCTTCTGGATTACCTACTGTTGCTGATAGTCCAATAATTTGCAGTTTTTCTGGACAATATTCTTGGATTCTTTGCAAACCAACTAATAATTGTGAACCTCTCTCAGAACCTGCCATATCATGTACTTCATCTAGAATAATCGCCTTTACTCCTGCTAGATGTTTTCTAAGGCGACTTCCTAATAGCATTATTTGAGCAGTTTCTGGAGTTGTGATGAGTAGATTGGGAGGCTTTTTTGATTGCCTTGTTCTTTCTTTCTGTGAAGTATCTCCATGTCTAAGGCCTACTGATAACCCAACAGGCTCTAACATTTTTGATAACCTTCTATCTATATCTCTATTCAAGGCTCTTAACGGAGTAATATACAATATTGAAAGACCACTCCACTCTTCAGTTAGACATTTAGAAATTATTGGTAAAATTGCAGACTCGGTTTTGCCACTCCCAGTTGGCGCCACAAGTAATCTATCATTTCCATTCACTATATCTGGTATTGATGCTTCTTGTATAGGAGTCAAAGTCCATCCTAAGCCTTGAATTAGGCCATTCACACTCGAATGTAAGTGCTCGTTGACTCCTGACATAACCTCTCCTCTAAGGCCTAATAAGAAAACCCTATGTTCTATAATTTACTGCATATTAATGAGTTTTTCTTAAACTTATTATGAAAGGAACTATCTCTATTGATTCATTCGGCGTAATGATTGCCATGGCACGTTCAAGAAGAAATCAAGTTGGCCCGCTTAGAAAATGGTGGAATTCACAGAGCGAAAATCACTTTCAGATTATAGGAATAATTTCTTTATTATCAATCGCAACTTTCCTTTGGACAATGGCATTTTTATTTATTCTTGGAGGAACGACTGATCCAGAAAGAGATCATTTGGTACCGCATCACTGGTTAGGACTAATAATATCAATTGCTATATCATTCTTTGTTCTACCCGAATTTCTCTATTTTTTGGATCAAAGGCAAACATTACAGGATATTTTGAACTTAGATTCTAGATCAGAAGTTTTGAAAAGAAGAAAAGAAGCAGAAAATGCGGCCGATTTGTTAGGTCACAAATATCGCGCTAGATTAAAGGGTTTGTATGAAGAATTGGGAATTAAAGTAAAAGGTAAAAAGTTTGCAATTAAATCATTACCGCCAAGAAGAAATAAATCTACTGATTCGGGAGTTTCTGAAGAGGAGGAATGAGGTGTCAACTTCAAAAACTTCAGATAAAATAGGCCTATCTAGAAATAATCCGGTTAATGATTTTCTCCGAGAGGCATTTTTAGCAATAGGTTTAGTTTTTCTAATCCTAGGATCTTTATGGATTGCAACCGGACAATTCCCTCCAATGGTTGTGGTTGAGTCTGGATCTATGATGCATGATACAGAGGATGGATCATTAGGTGCCATAGACCCCGGTGATCTTGTCTTAGTCATGAATCCAGATAGAGTGGATATAGTGACATATGTTGAAGCGATGGAAGAAGACAATCCAAATTTTGGATATACTAGCCATGGAATGGAAGGAGATGTCATAATATATAGCAAAAATGGAGGTAGTGATACTCCAGTAATTCATCGTGCAATCCTAAAAGTTATCTCAAATAATACCCAAGAGGGTGAGAAAACATGGGATGTGTTAGGTACTTCTTTGACAAATGTAAAAAGTATTAATTTAGTGATTAATTATCCTTGTGAATATCATAGCGGTACTTACAATTTAGAAATAAGCAATTGGGTCCCAAATCATCCTGGATTTATTACTACTGGCGATAACCCTGATAGTAATGGATGTAAAATAGATCAATTGGCAGCTACAGGTCAAGATGGTAGAAATGGCCTAAAAGATGATCAAGGGAATCCAGTAACTGCCGTCAAAGATGAATGGGTTATTGGTATTGCATCTTCAGAAATACCTTGGATAGGGGCTATCAAATTATTCACCTCAAATACTCATCATTTCGTAACCGAAGAAACTTGGACAAATCTATCATTCACAATTCTTATTGTGATTTGTTCTCCAATGATATATGACTCAATATTTAGAAAGAATGAGCCAAAACTGAATTCCGAGGAAGAGTAATCACAAGTATGACATGATTACCGGGATTATGAGTATAAATAAGAATATAAAACTACTATTATTACTTATTTTATTTGCTAAAGACTCTATTTTTATTGGATGAATTCCTCTATTAAAAACATCATTATAGAAAGTCAGAGAAGAATGCACTCCATCTTTTACAATATGTCCTCCATCAAATGGCACCATTGGAATAAGATTGGCAAAACCAAGTAAAAAGTTAATCCAAGCTAGCCAAAATAAGAATGTGAATAACATAACCATCCCTGTTGTACCAAGTATTGATGCAATCACTCCATCTCCAGCTGATAGCATTGCTTGCTCTCTTAAGTTCATCACTTGCCCATCTCCTGCTATGGGTACACCAAGCATCAAAAGTGGCATTATTGCAGTAATTATCACTGCACCTAGGATATTACCATCATTCACTGCATTCAATATTGATCCATAATTACTAACTCCTACTTCACCATCACTCAAGCCACTAACTCCGAGGAATGGAATATTAGAATCAGGCCCTACTCCAATTTCCTCAAGATATTCCTTTGTTGCTTCTAAATCACAACCCTCATCTTGTTCACATAATCCTATGTACCAATCATGACGATCCATCAATGTTACAGTAATATCTCTTTGACTCTCTTCAGTTTTTTGATCAAAATCAGATGCACTCCATGGGCCTGAAAGTACTGTTAGTTCTATTTTATCTCCGGGATAGAATTTATCCATTTCTTCACTGAAACTATCATATTCAGGCACTTCGAAACCATTCATGTGCGTAATTATCTCATATGGCAACAGTCCCGATTCTTCAGCTCCTGTGTCTTCAATTATTTGTACTGCGTGTACACCTGGATTCGTTGCTACAAAACCATTAGCAGTTGATGATAGTA
>CEUA01075954.1_pt1 | contig 27230 bp, 28 predicted proteins | sample 361541 | NCBI WGS metagenome assembly CEUA01 (sample SAMEA2623079, study PRJEB7988) | marine metagenome | isolation source: saline water (ENVO:00002010), including
CCACGCTACAGCATAGAAAACCCCGATCATCTAAATTCCCAATCAGATACTCTCCCACCTCTCGGTCTCTTGCCGACAAACCTACACTCCACGATAACTGCTCATGTAGTTGTTCAACCAAAGGACGAACAGTTGTAATGCGATTTTCCTGAGGTTCCCGATCAGTCTCCCAATTAGGATCATACTCCGTTCTCTCACTATTATAGCTCCCTAGATCAAACTGTTCATCCAGAACGGCATCCCAGTCGACTTCTTCGCTCTCTTTTTGAAGTTCCTGTTCCTCTTTCAAGACCTCTTTAGGTTCATCCGGATCATCTTCGGATTCTAAAAGACTCTCAGTCGACTCTTCCAAAAGTGGATTAATCTCAAGCTGTTGCTTAACCTCCATCTCTAATTCCAAAGTTGACATTTGCAACAACTGCAGAGACTGAATTAACTGGGGAGCCATCTTCTGTTGAAGACTTAAATTTTGGGAAATCCGGAGCATAAAAAAGATCTATCTTGATAGTTTTATTGTATTTATAGCGATGGTCCAAATATTGCTTCCATAATCGATAATAATGGGAAAGTAGATAAAGTGTCAAGTGGGATTAGTAGAAGGAAACAGTCTTTCCTCTATATTACGAATCCATTCGAAAACGTTCGCCGAGATACAACTGGCGTACTTTTTCGTCATTAATCAATTCTTCAGCAGAACCAAAAGTTAGAATTTTCCCGTCTATGATAATGTAAGCCCGATCAGTTATTGCTAAAGTTTCACGAACACTATGATCCGTAACCAAGACCCCTAAACCTTTTTCCCTCAAATCTGAGACAATATTTTGTAAATCTTCTACAGTTCTAGGATCAATACCCGCAAAGGGTTCATCCAGTAATATATATCGAGGTTCACAAGCAAGGGCCCGCGCAATCTCTACCCTACGCGTCTCTCCGCCTGACAAGGTATCCGCACGCTGTAGAGCCCGATCCTCTAAATTTAATTCCGCAATCAAACGATCTAAACGTCTTTGACGATCTGAGTGAGACATCTTTCTAATTTCTAGCACTGAAAAAATATTTTCTTCGACGGTTAACCTGCGAAAAATAGAGGTTTCCTGCGGCAAATAACCAATCCCTGCACGTGCACGACGATACATCGGCATCTTAGTTATTTCACACCCATCCATTTCGATCCTGCCCTGATCTATATCAACGAATCCAACAATACTGTGAAATGTCGTAGTCTTTCCAGCTCCATTGGGCCCGAGCAACCCTACGACTTCACCAGGGGCTACTTCTATACTAACTCCATCTAACACAGGACGTCGTCTATAATGCTTACACAAATCTATAGCTCTAAGCGTCATTTTTTAACCTCATCGTCGCTGATATAAACACCTTGTGCTGATGGACCTATTACAATATTATCCATACGACCATCCTTAAAGTGAATATCAATTTCGTCGGCAAATACGTGATTTACACCCCCGATTTCATTTGACTCACCCGATTGGGCAAAAAACTCCGCACTCCCATCCACATGTACATGGCTCAAACCTTGATTATTGAAAAATAATTTCATTTTCTGACCCTGGAATCGATTTTCCTCCCCGATTTCTTTCCTCCCATATATTAGATTTGCATCTTTGACCAATTCTATTTCACCTAAATTTCCATCTGAAAAAATCACTGTTCCTTCACTCCCCAACATAGAGCCAAGATGCCCAGATTTGACATCAAAACGTCCATTAAAATTACCGACGAGATCAGCTTGAATAAATTTTCCATCGACTAAATCTACACTTAACGTATCTACCAACATCCGATATGAATAAGTATTTTCTGTACCACTTCCTTCTAATTCGACATCTTCATAAAAAGTGATTTGAACTCCATCTACAGATAGAATTGCTTTATCTGATTCCACTTTTAAACTTCTATTTTCAAAAACAACCGAACCTGATCCGGTAACTTGGTTTTTCACCCCATCGAATCCAATAGAATCAGCACGAAAAAGAACATCTTCTTCAGGAAAAACCAAATAAGGATCCCCATTAATCGATCCTCTCTCATCCTGCCGATTCAATATTAGATCTTTTCCTTTCAAGATTCCATCCCAATTAGAGTTTCGCATTTTTACATCATTTTTTGCAACCAATGTTTGTTGATTACCATCAAAAGTCATTTTTTGTGCTGCGATGTAATAACCTGTATCCTCAAAAATCGCCATACTATCTATAAGCAATACATCCTCTTGCTCTTTAAAATTCATTCTGCGGCCTTGAATATTTGCAAGTCCTCTCGAATAACGCGCTGGGGCACCCCAAACCTCAGTCGCGCCGAGGAACCTGTCTTCCTTCCACCCATCGCCAGACAAACGAACTGAATCTCGACTAATAAATACGGCTCCCTTTGCCACAAATCGACGTTCCTCAACATTGACTTCCATTTGTTCGGCACCAAAATAAGTTTCACCATCCCTGCCTCTTACTCCACCAGAAAGTGCCAAAAGAAAGCTCTCCGTTTCCCAATAGGCCTCAGGTCCGAATAAATCTATTCCTAATATCTTTAATCGCACATCAGAATAAAAAATTTGTGGATTTCCTTTCACAAAGTGACCATGTCCTATACCTGCGCGCACCTGTATTGAATCATCAACATCGCTACTTATCCAGTAACCATTCACATCAGAGAATTGCCAATTCTGAGCAGACAAATCTGTCTGAAAATTAACTCCTTCTTCCCGACCATTTGGATACTCAATTAGTAGATTATCAGGGATTCTCAATTGATCACGTTCTATATCCCAGATTAAAGAGTCTGAGTAAATAGCAACATCATGCTGCATTTGAACTTCGACGCCTCCATTCAGAAACCACCTTCCGCTCTGATGATCAAGTTGCAGGAAGTCGCTGGTAAATTCGGCCGTAATCGCATCCTCCAAATTACGCAATATAATCCGGACGTCTCCAGAAGCAATTGAAACCCCATCCTTAAAAAATTCACGGAACTCTGAAGCAAATATTTCAGATTTTTCAGTCGGTCTCACCACATGAAGTGAGACACCATGGGCTTGGAAATCTTCAAGTGGTGGATCTTCATGAATAACTTCAATCTCTTTTGACTGACAGCTATAAACAAGACCGGCTAACAAAAAAAATCGCACCCAATACAATAGAGCGCGACCAATAAATAAAAATATCATACGTTATTTTTTGGGTTAAGATTTAGCCATTCGCTTTTTATTTTTTTTCAACTGATTTTTCTGATAAGTCAACGAAGATTCAACAAAACCAGCAAAAAGCGGTGATGGGTTGTCCATTCGTGATTTAAATTCGGGGTGTGCTTGGGTCGCGATAAAAAACGGATGATCACTCAATTCAATGTATTCCATTAGCCGTGTCCCATCTGACCGACGATGATAACCCGAAAACACCAAGCCCTCGTCTTCAAGCAATTCAACAAACCGTGGTGATATTTCATATCGATGACGATGACGTTCAAGTACCACCTTATCTCTGTCCGTCATCAACATACCAACGCGATGTGCTTCTTCGGGTAAACTTAACAACTGGTCTATACGCTTACAGTCCTCGGCAAGACGACCGGATTGTTCATATAAGTCGAGGACCTTGCTATCTTTCTTCAAAACAGCGGCATAAGCACCCAAACGCATACTACCACCAAGGCGGCCATCGCTCACAACATCTTTTTGATTTTCCTGGCAACAAACAACATTCCATTCTGAATGTCCACCAAATTCCTCAGAAGTCGCTTTCTTAATACCTGCAACATTACGAGCATATTCAATAACAGCAAGTTGTAAACCATAACATAATCCCAAGTATGGCACTTTATTAATACGAGCAAAACTAATTGCCTGAATAACTCCCTCCGACCCACCTCCACCAAAGGCACCTGGGACAATAACTCCATCAAAATCAGCCAATTCAGCCAATGTCCTGTCACCATTTTCAAATTCATGGCCATCTATCCAAGTAATTTCGACGCTAGCATCAATTGCAACTCCGGCATGAACTAACGATTGATTTACTGAAATATAGGAGTCAGTCAACTGGAAATCACCAATACCCACGTATTTCCCAACCATTGCAACTTGCAAACGTTTACTAGGTTCACGACTTCGGCGAACTAACTTTTCCCAGTGATCCCACTGAGGTTCCTTAATAGGATCAAGCGAAAGTTTTTTCAAAAGTTTTATACCAAGCTTTTCCTTTTCCAACTTGAGAGGTATGTCATAAATAGTCTCTACATCTGGAGCAGAGATGATATGATCATTGGCAACATTTGCACCGACCTGGACTTTTTTCTTACGCACATCATCAATAAATTTTTCTGCACGACAAACAATAAAATCAGGGAAGATACCGTGTTCACTAAGCATACGAATCGCTTGTTGAGTCGGTTTCGTTTTCATCTCTCCTACATGCTGCGGAATAGGCATATACGTTATCAACAGATGAACAAAGTGTTCCTCTCCTAATTCCCGTTCCAGAGCCTTGATCGCAAAAAGAAACGGTTCGTTTTCATAATCACCTACCGTACCACCTATCTCCACTAAGACGATATCAAAACCGCGACCTGCTTCTTGAATTCGCTGGGTTATTTCATCCGTAATATGAGGAATTGGTTGAACAGTCTGACCAAGATACTCACCGCGACGTTCACGTTCGATCACCGTATGATATATCTGTCCCGTAGTGAGATTATTACGACGAGGTAAATCAAGCCCCAAAAACCGCTCATAGTTACCCAAATCTTGGTCAATTTCACCTCCATCATCCGTAACCCAGACTTCACCATGCTCGGTCGGACGCATAGTCCCTGCATCGTAATTGAGATAAGGGTCAATTTTTACAGCAGTACAATTATAACCATACTGAAGTAGAATTTTCCCCATCGATGCAGTTGTTATTCCCTTACCAACTCCACTCATCACACCACCAGTAACAACAACGTACTTGGGACCATCATACTTTTGCATTGATTATATCGCTCCTTAGTGCGAAAGCTAAACCACGCTATAAAACCTTATTCGATTATTCTTGGCACTTTATACTGAGCCCCATCCTTATCCGGGGCGTTCTTTGTCAATTCGGTTGAGACAGAGAAAATTTCAGAGTCATCTTCACGGAAAGCATTAACCAAAGGGAGAACGTGGGAGGTGGGCTCAGTTGTATCAGTACATAGCTTATTTAGCTGTTCGACATAGCGGAGAATATCATTCAGTTCTCCTGTCAATACCTTTTGCTCTTCAATAGTGAATTCTAACCGTGCGAGCGACGCTACTGCCCGAACTTCTTCTAACGTAACCGACATATTTACAGTATCTTATCTTGCTTTAGCTATTGGGGATTGGACAAACAGTTGACTCATGATAGTCTTGAGATTAATATGAGGAATTGCCCTACTATGCGCAAGGTCTTTCCATTTACAAATAACCTTTTTAGATGAGATGAAAATAGTAAAAACCTAAGACAACTACGTTGTAAACAGGATAAAATATTGTCTTGATCTATTTTCCTGAGCAAGGTTATAAACAACATACGAAACAAAAATAATTTTCAAAGCACGAACGAATGAAAATAAGCACAATTCTGAAGCTAAAAACACAATATGACAATAGAAGGAAACCTACTAAATTTTACGCGGCCACCCTACGTCCTTTGGTATTTTGCAAACTCTTTAGCTTGCTGCGTAACATTTCAATATCACCTGACAAACGTGAGCGCCTAATTTCATATTGCCTGCTAGTTAGTTGAACACTATGTATTTCCTCATCCAAATAATCCAATTCAGATGAAAGGTCAGAAAAATAATTATCTACCTGACGAAATTGCTCTTGCTGTTTTTTTATTTCCCTGGCAGTAACTATACGTAGAACCAGAGTTAATGATACGATTCCCAAGACAAATAAATACTCAACCAATTTTCACCTCACTAAGAAAAGATTTATGCCGCTCAACAATAAAGACGATACCATGATTTTATCGTCTTTAACACTAAAAAACTCTACTAGTTTTTTTCTACTTCCATCTTTTCAATATCCGCCATCATCAAGCGTAAAATTTGGCGCTCTCTTTTAGACGTTGCCGCCACTAAGGCAATTATCAATTTCATAGTTTCTGATGGGGAAAATTCTCCTATCAATCTTTCCATAATATGACGGCGCTCATCCGGCAACCGCGCAATAACGTGCTGGCACATTTGATCCAATTCCACTATTTTAGCCTCCGTTAAAATAGTTCTCTTTTTAAAGATCTCCGTTGTTGGAAATCCCCATAAATACCTTGACCACACTACCAATATACAGTATTATATTTACCGCACTACCCAATCTATGGTGTTTTTGCCAAATTATCATCTATGATTGGATATAAAATAAACTGCCGATCGGCAATAGATTTATTTACGTAGAAAACACAAATTAATTATCTCAATAATATTTTTTCGTACCTTAAGTATCGGAGCCCCAACATTTGCGGTTAACCCAACTTGAAATATTTGGATTCAAATCCTTCGCACAAAAAATAGTAGTGCCATTCCATCCAGGGATAACTGCAATTGTTGGACCTAATGGTTGTGGAAAATCAAACGTTGTCGAGGCAATAAGATGGGTACTAGGTGAACAACGTGCAGGTGCTTTCCGCAGCCACAAGATGGAGGAAGTAATCTTCTCTGGAACACACAATCGAAAAGCTTTGGGTATGTCTGAAGTTGCGCTAACGATAGAGAACAACGAAAACATATTACCCATAGATTACAAAGAGGTAGCATTAACAAGGCGATTGTTCCGTTCGGGAGAAAGTGACTACCTGTTAAATCGTATTCCATGCAGACTACTAGATATCACAAATTTACTGATGGATACTGGCTTGGGCCAAGGTGCCTATTCCGTAATGGAACAGGGCATGATTGATGAAATCGTTAGTGAAAAAACAGATAACCGACGACGCATTTTAGAGGAAGCTGCAGGTATAACCAAGTACAAGACTCGTAGACGCTCTACTTGGAATCGATTGGAAGCGACACAAGCTGATTTGACCCGAATCGAAGATATTATTGCAGAAGTGAAACGTCAGGTCGATTACCTTCAAAGGCAAGTAGGTCGGGCTCGCAAATATCAGGAGCATAAACAAGAACTCGATAATAACGAGGTTCTGTTAGGGAGATACACTTTCTTTAGACTCCGCGCCGAATTGTCCCCTTTGGAAGAAGAATTCGCTGAGATTAACCACAACAGTGAAATTGCATATACTGAATTCACCGCACGTGAGGCATCGCTTGAAAAATCGCGTCTTTCTGTTACTAATGCAGAACATCGACTGCAAGAAACCGGACGAAATCTAAATAATAAAATCGAACAGATCCATGAAGATGAACAGGAATTAGCTATTTCCCATGAACGAAAGGATGCGGCTGAAAGCGTCATAGAGCGAACTGAACGTGAAATGAATGACTACACAATCCAAGTCGCGCAGTTGAGTGATCAAAAAAAACAAAACCAAGAAAGCATCAAGCAAACACAGCAGCAGTTATTAGAAATGGATCAACGGCTTTTAAAACAAGAAGGAAAAACAAAAGAAATCGAATTTGCTTATCAAAACTCAAGGGAGCATATAGAGAGCTTACAACAACAAAAAATCGCCGGGATTGGCTTGAAAAATGATTGTAAACTAAGACTTGAGAGACATCAGACTGAACAGACTGCGCTTCTACAAAACCGGCAAAATTTGGAATTAGAAGCTACATCGCTTTCACAAGAATTAAGTAGAACACAGGAGCAGTTTGAAGATTTTGAGCAAAAACTACGAGTTAATCGCACAGAAACAGATAAGCTCGATGTCCGCCGCCAAGAAATTGACGAATTAACGAGGACGATAAGCCAACATATTTCGAAGTTAGCTATTGTATATTCTCAAGCTAGTACTGAATGGGCCTCTATAAATGCTCGTAGACAAGCAATACAGAAGCTTCGTTCCGATTATGAAGGCTATACAAGTGGTGTCCGAACATTGATGTTAGAATCGCCAATTGTTTCTAATTTACAGGGCGTTATAGGTGACAAAATTGAAGTTGACTCTGTCTATATCACGGCAGTGGAAGCAGCTCTGGGAGAATCAATAAATGCGCTAATCTCACAAGATAGAAGCACCGCACTTAAAGCAATAAACTATATAAAAACAAATAACGGTCGAGCTGGAATCTATTCACTGGACTGGCCTACCCAAAACCGACAAATCCAAACTATCCCACAAAGAACCGGTCTAAAAGGACCACTAACGAGTTTTCTGCGAATCGAACCGGCCCTAACTGACCTAATAAGCGGCCTACTCTCGTCAACAATATTAGTGGATAATTTGGAAACCGCCTTTTCGATAACGCAAGAAATTAATATAGAGGGGCTGCGTTTTGTTACCCTAGAGGGAGAGCTTTTAGATTCCAGTGGATACATTGCGGGAGGAAAAGCAAACGATGAAGAAGCCTCCGTATTGGGACGTCGTAGAGAAATTGCCAATCTTGATAATGTCCTATCCAAACTTCGAGTTCGTCTGGTCAAAATAGAAAACAGAAAGGGGCATCAACAAAGACGTTTAGATATCGTAAAAAACACGCTAAGGAAAATAGACGAGAAATTACAAGGACATCGGGAAGAGGAGCGTGAAAATAAACATGGTCAACATAATACTATTGCCACTATTGAACGTATTGATTCGCGTCTACAACACTTACAAAATGAACGCTCTCAGATTAACGAACGTGACGAAAACATTAAAGATGCAATGGTAGGACTTCGCTCTGAATTAGCTGACTTAGATGTACATGGCAATGACTTAGAATCTCAAATCTCTCAATCAGAAGACCAGCAAATTAAGATAGAGGTAGAACGACAACAAGCTCAAGATCAACGTAGTAATTTCCAAATCGAGCGAGCTGGAATTTCCGCTTCAATTGAGAATCTACTACAGAATTCTGGGAGATTGAATGATTTAGAAGAAAAAACCAAACATAGCATTGAACGACTGAATAGCGAGCGATCTTCTGCCGAAGAGAATATAAATCTCCTGCTGGAACAAATTAATCGAGTAGGAGATGAATTACTAATTCTTCACGAAGAGCGCGAAGAATTAGTCCTGGTTCAAAACGAATGTCGCGAAGAGTGGTCTGAATTAAACACGCAAAATCGAGAAATAGAAGAGGAAATTGGCAAGATGCAACGTAACCTTAATGCTGGGAGAGAACGGCGCCACAAAGTTGAACTACGTATCTCTGAGCTAGGTTCACAAACAACATCACTTCGCGAGCGACTTCAAGAAGAGCAGTCTTGCGATGTAGAAAAGTTAGGGGTACCTACTGAAGAAGTAGATGCCGAGGTATTGCAGCAACGAGTTGATAATTTACGGCAATCAATAAATCGGTTAGGATCTGTACATTTAGGTGTCCTAGAAGAATATGACGAACAAAAAGATCGTTATGACTTTCTCGTACAGCAAAGAGACGATTTAACCGTAGCAGCCGAAGACCTCAGAAAGACACTCAATCTAATCGACCGAACAGCACGAAATATGTTCGTAGAAACCTTTGGCAATATTCGCGAAAAATTTCAAGAAACTTATGCTCGGTTCTTTGAAGGCGGCGAAGCAGACTTGAAACTAGAAGAAGCAGTAGATCCCCTTGAGGCAAATATTGAAATCAGTGCGCGTCCTCGAGGTAAACAACTGCAAAGTATCGCCCTTCTCTCCGGAGGCGAACGAGCACTAACTGCGATTTCCCTCCTTTTTGCAATCTACCTAGTGAAACCAAGTCCATTTTGTATCCTCGACGAAGTAGATGCACCACTCGACGATAGTAACATTGGACGCTTCGTTCGCGTACTTAAAGAATTCGCACGCAAAACACAGTTTATTGTAGTAACTCATAACAAATTGACGATGGCCGCAGCAGATACATTACATGGCGTTACTATGCCAGAAGAAGGTATATCACAGTTGGTTTCGGTTCGAGTGGAGGATAGTGATAAATTTGTTGAGGCTGCAGGTTAGATCCATCAAACTGGCTTAGAATCAATTTTATAAGGGTTTTTTTCAAAAAACAATTCTGCTCTTTTTCGAATCTTCGGGTCATCGGCTTTTAAAGCCAATTCTATAAAATTTGGATTCGCAATAAGGAAATCTCTCATAGCCGAATATGGATCATTATGATAAGCTTCGAATAATTCAGCTTGTGCAATGCTAATAACCCCACTATCCAACATTTTAGAGAAAAGAGACTTGTCAACAGAAAGCAAAGCATCCGACTCTACCCCCTGCAGTCTCAAAGCCTCCAAGCCTCCCTGACCTCGATCTATAACATTTACGCTGCGAGTAATTGTTCCTCCATCAGTATTAACAGCAGGTATCCAGGAACGGAAATAACTTGAGGCTTCCGTTACCAGATCTGCTACATGCAGCGTATTAATGCCAGTAAACCCATTTCTTTCAATATCTACGCCCTTTAGAAGAATCTTCTTCAAATCTTTAAATATGAATAAATGAGATTTACCCAACCGCTCTGCAACAGCTACAGAAAAGAACCAATCCCGTCTTTCACCTCCAGAAATCGCATCAAATTCATCAGACGATTCACATTGAATTAGGTCTACCAACGAATCTACAATAGACCTATAAATAGAATTGTCCGCATACTGTTTATTCACGCGCTCCCTGAGACGTAAAGGAAATTCCGGGTGATCTTTTTCGACATTAATCATCTCGAGTAACTGTTCAGCTTCTCTCTGAGAACCGTATAAATAGTGGGTATTTATGTAATAGGGCCCAACAGTACCCGAGGTATACCAAAAAACTTCGCCTGAAGGCGGGAAACTCAAAGCTTTTGTACATAATAGAGATCCCAACAGATCGATTGTCATTTACTTTTCCTCAGAATATTTCCAACTATCCTTTTCCACAACACTTTTTATATTTTTTCCCACTTCCACAGCTACAAGGTTCATTTCGCCCTATCTTAGGGACGTCACGTCGGAACGTTTCCACCTTCCGAGGAAAAAGCTCATCTCTATTCATCTCCTCAATAGGTTTCTTCCCGTCAAGCGTCGGCCGCGGCGTTTGTAACCATTCCTCTTGCAAAGAAGCCATCTCCTCATTCATCTCCTCATTCCCCTCCATATCAACACCCTTCTCTTGACAAAAAGCACCAAAATCCGCCAAAAGTTTACCTCGAGGTGAGGAAAGCATATCTTGTACTTGCGCCATGTCTACTCCAGCTGGCAGCATACCTTCTATATCTTTCATGTCCAGATCAGATACATCCAACGCATCTTCAGCAGAGATTGGATCTTCTTCATTATCATTTGACGATTCCGAGAGCTCCTCAAATGGACTCGAAGGAACTATTTCTTTGGCCAACTGATCCAAAAGAATAGCCACTGTATCGTCTGATTTAACGCCAATTTGGTCAATAATCCAAGAGGCCTCTTCGCCGTCCTGAAGCAATTCAATCATCTCATCAGAACTAAATTTAGTTATACCAACCCTTACACATTCACTACTTAATTTTTCAACAAGATCTTGCAAAGTACATCTCCAAAATTGTTACATGGTTCGTGATATTAAACTAAAGCTATCACCAACCCTCAAGCATGTCAAAAACAACAAAACTTCACTAATCAGATTTTTGAAATAATTCAAAAATCTGAAGGAAATTTAATCAAAATCATTAACTCTTTACACTTTTGGGGGGCCAAACAGCCCCTCAAATGGGTCTATACAAAAGGTACACTCTTTGCTGTTTTGTAAGATATGAAGCCATGTTACGTAGAAAAAACAACTTTAATGAAGACGAATGCAACTTTAACGAAAGGAAATAAAATGATTCAAAAAAAGAACCTATCCGACAGCGAATTACTCTTGAACGCTATTCATGACAAAAGCTATCTATCCGAGCTCAGCAATAGATATTATCGACCATTATCTAATTTTGTCATGCGATTTGTAAAGGATAAAGAAACCTCTGAAGATATCGTACAGGAAACATTCCTACGTTGCATGCGACATAGCCACAAGTATCCCGATATAGAAAAAGTATCAAACTGGCTCTTTACCATTTCTGCCAATCTTGCGAGAACAGAACTGCGTAGACGCAAACGTTGGTGTTCCATTTCAATTCATGCCGACGAAGATGACCAACAAGTAAGACCCTTTGAGCCCATTGCAAGTGTCCCTCAACCGGACGCACAGGTTGGTGAACAACAAATAAAAACAGTTATTAACAAATCTATTGATAGCTTACCGAAGGAATACCGTGAAGCTATTATGCTTAGAGATATTGGTGGGTGCTCTTATGAAGAAATTTCTAGGACATTTTGCGTGCCAATTGGAACCGTTAAATCAAGGGTGAATCGAGGACGAATCAGGCTTCGAGGACCTCTGCAAAAATTAGCAGAGGAAGTAATGGGCAGTCAGATAGCGATTGCTTAAGAAAATATTAAACAAAATTATAATAGAAAAAGCCAACACATTAGTTTTTCTAACATCCATCGACAAGAAGCTAATCGTTGACGAGTGATACTTACACACCTATTTTCGGCATCTTAAAAGGGAATAATAAATGCCAATAAAAATTAATGAGACACGTCTTTTCTCAAACATCGAACAGTTGGTATCGCTTCATGCTCCTTCTGGATATGAAACAGAAGTTGATCTCATGGTCAAAGAGATAATAAACGGTTCGGGGAATGAGTACGTTCAAGACTCTGCAGGAAATATTATCGCCAAGATTCCTGGAAACAACAGCGACCATCCGATAGCTATTATTTCACATAAAGATGAAATTTCACTAATGGTCAAACGTGTTGAGGAAAATGGTAATATTCGTGTAGTACCGGTAGGTGGATTGCACCCATGGGCTATTGGCGAAACACCTGTAGAGTTACTCACCGACAATAGTATAGTCCGCGGTGTATTGTCGATCGGTGCCAAACACGTATCTAACGAAAGTCCCGCAGGTGATCTAAAAGAGGGAAAAGGATTAAGTTGGGATCGTATGTGGGTAGATTGTAAGCTTTCAACAACTGAGCTCAGCCAACGTGGTATTGGTCCAGGGACACGAGTCGTCATAGCACGCCATCGAAAAAAAACTTGGGAAATGGAAAAATATATATGTGGTTATAACCTAGATTGTCGCGCTGGCTTGGCAATTATCTTTGAAGTTATGCAACAAATGTTACTGAATGGTCCACAACAGGACGTTTACCTTATTGCGAGTGAACGTGAAGAAATCGGAGGACATGGCGCTTCTTTTGCCTTAGCAACATTGCCTGTCGAAACTGCTATTGCAGTCGACATAGCACCTGTTTCACCAGAATATGGAACAAAGAATAATGACAAACCGATTTTAATTGAAAAAGACAGCCGTGGCGTTTATCACGTTTCCACCAACAGGCACCTACGCACCCTTGCTCAGAAAGAAGGTTTTGGGGTCCAAAATGCTGTAGTTACATCGTACGGCAGCGATAGTAGCATAGCCCAGGCAGGAGGCCACGTAGGTCGATCTGCCCTTGTCGGTTATCCGGGTGACAACACGCACGGCTACGAAATTTGTTCAAAAGAGGCCATCGTTAATTCGGCACGATTAATCACAGCTTTCGCACAAGATCCTTTGGGTAATACTATAAACTAAAAAGCTCGTTCGACCAAAAAATCAAGCATTTCAGCTAGTGCATTACGTGCCGGATTTTTGGGTAACTTCAATAAGAAATCACGACTAACCTTTGCTTTTTCCAGACATACTTCTTCAGCATAGTCGGAACAACCATAATGTTCCACAAGGCCAATAACACGTTCAATCTGTTCCACGGTATTTTTCTGACGACTTTCATGCAAGATATTTAGCACATCATCTTTTTCTTTAGAAGAGCACTTACGTAACAAATCAATAATTATGAGCGTACGTTTACCTTCCGCAATATCTCCACCTCTTTCTTTACCATAGGCCCCAGAGGTGATGCCAGGAGCGACAGATGCATCTGTCTCAGGTGTCTGCAAGTTTAGCAGGTCGTCACGAATCTGAAAAGCAATAGCCATTGCTTCCCCAAAATGTCCAATGGTCTCTTGATCTGATTTTGATGCGCCCGCAATTATCGCTCCGGCAGTACACGGTCCCCGTCCCGTGTACCATCCAGTCTTCTTTCGCAACATTTCCATGAATTCTTGCTCTGTCGGTATATAATGCTGACGTATCCATCCAACATCATATGCTTGACCTTCAAAGGTCTCTCGAGATCCACGAATCATTTCCTCAATAAGATCCAGTGACCGTGCCGGACCGAGTAATGCACGGTTAGCACTAAGGACCTCAAATACCTTCGCATATAGTGCATCCCCGACATTAATACTCAAAGGAATACCGTGCAATTTGTGCAAGCATGGTTTTCCCCTGCGCATTTCAGAATCATCTTCAATGTCATCATGAACAACAGCAAAAGATTGAAACATTTCAAATGCAGCAGCCGTACGTATCGCCGTCTGCATATCGCCGCTAAAGATCTTGCAACCAAGTAGTACTAAAGCGGGCCTAAAGCGCTTTCCCCCTCGTTCAGGATAATCTCGCATTGGCGCATATAGAAAGGTCCCTGGCTCTTGAATAGGTAAAAATTCAAACATTTCACGTTCAATTTCGGGAATAAACTCGTGGAGAAAATCACCGAGTTTTTCTGGAAATACATCCATTTCTATCATCCTTATGATCTAATCTGTATCTAGCAAGTCTGAAAACAATAACTCGAAAAACAAAAGGCCAACCACCTTAGGGTGATTGGCCTTTTGTTTTTGATGAAATCTATTTAATCATTAGATCTGACCACTCACTTTTAGTCTATTGAGAGCACGTTCTAAAGCTGCCTGAGCCCTTACGGAATCGAAATCTTCTCCTCGCACCTCGTCACGTTTATTTAAACGATTCTCAGCTCTATCATGCGCCAATCGAGCTCGTTCAACATCTATATCTTCAGACTTTTCAGCAGTTTCAGCAAGAACCGTCACTCCCTCAACAGAGACCTGAGCAACACCACCGCTAATTGACATCAAATGGAATTCACCATCTTCTTTATCAATGCGAATCGCTCCCACACTAAGCGAAGCTAATAAAGGAACATGGCCAGCCAAGACTCCAAAACTACCCCGACTCCCTGGCGCTTGCACATGACGAACAAGACCCGAATAAACCATTTCTTTTGGTGTGACAATTTCAAGATTAAACGTCGTCATCAATTACATACCTTTGGCTTTTTCCAATGCCTCTTCTATCGTACCCACCATATAAAAAGCCTGCTCAGGCACATCGTCATAGTCACCATCAACCAGTCCCTTAAAACCTCTAACGGTATCTTCTACTTTAACGTAAGCACCTGGAGTACCTGTAAAAACTTCAGCAACATGGAAAGGCTGTGTCAAGAAAAACTGAATCTTTCGCGCTCTTGCCACTACCAATTTATCTTCATCGGACAATTCATCAATTCCTAAGATCGCAATTATCTCACGTAAATCACGATATCTTTGAAGCACCTCCTGAACACGCTGAGTAACTAGATAGTGATCTTCACCAACTACGCGCGGATCCAAAATGCGCGAAGAAGAAGCCAAAGGATCTACAGCTGGATAAAGTCCTTGATCAGCCAACGAACGCTCTAGAACAATTCGTCCATCCAAGTGAGCAAAGGCCGTGACAACACCGGGATCCGTATAGTCATCTGCTGGCACATAAATAGCCTGAACGGAAGTTATTGATCCATCTTTAGTGGTAGTAATACGCTCCTGAAGAGCACCCATTTCCGTAGCCAGTGTCGGTTGATAACCAACGGCAGACGGCATTCGTCCGAGCAAAGCAGAAACCTCCGCACCAGCAAGAATAAAACGGAAAATATTGTCCACAAAAAACAAGACATCTTGGCCACTCTTATCACGAAAATTTTCAGCAATAGTAAGGCCCGTAAGGGCGATTCGCTGACGAGCACCAGGAGGCTCATTCATTTGACCAAAAACCATCGCAGTTTTATCGATTACGCCTGATTCCTCTAACTCACCGAGTAAGTCATTACCCTCACGAGTACGCTCACCAACACCCGCGAAAACCGAATATCCACCATGACCAGAGGCTACGTTATTAATTAGCTCCGTTAGAATAACGGTTTTCCCGACTCCAGCACCGCCAAAAAGACCTAGCTTACCACCTCTAGCAAAAGGACAAATTAAATCAAGTACCTTTATGCCTGTACCTAAAACTTCGTCTGAAGTAACCTGGTCTTCATGTGAGGGAGGATCCCGATGAAGAGGCATACGTGGAACATCTGCAGGCAAATCACCCTTTCCGTCAATGGGTTCCCCGATAACATTGAACAGACGCCCTAAAACACCTTCTCCCACTGGGATCATTATGGGAGAGCCTGTATCTTGTACACCCGCCCCACGTGTTAATCCATCGGTTGAATCCATCGAAACACAACGAACAAGACCTTCCCCCAAGTGTTGTTGCACCTCTAATACTAACCGGCCTTCAGTAGGGCGATCAGATTCCACAACTTCTAAAGCATTATAAATCGGTGGCAATTCTCCACCTGCGAAATCAACGTCAACAACAACGCCAATAATTTCTTTGACCTTTCCTGTTTTCATCTCTTATCCTTCAAGGGTAAAAACGACTCATTAGGCAACAGCTTCCGCGCCTCCGATAATATCCATTAGTTCCAAAGTGATTGACGACTGCCGTACTTTGTTCATTTCTCTCGTAAGATCATCTAACAACTCTCCAGCATTCTTCGTCGCATTATCCATGGCAGTCATCTGAGCGGCGAAAAATCCTGCATTTACCTCTAGTAAAGAGCGCCAAACTTGAAAATTTACATGCCTCGGAACAAGGGTACTCAACAGCTGTTCCGGCGACGGTTCAAACACATAATCAGGCCCCAATTTCCTATTATCATCATCTTGTTCAACAGGCAGAATAGGTAACAATTGGTGAACAGCAGGTACCTGCTTTGCCACAGACTGAAATTCGCTGAACGCCAGTAGGACACGATCTACCTCGCCAGATAGAAAACGAGATGTTAGACTCCGAGCTATTTCACTCGCTCGGGAAAACTCTAATTCACGAAAAATATCCGAAAAATTTTGTTGTACTTCAAAATCTCGACTGCGGAAGTAATTATACCCCTTTCGACCAACCGTGATCAATTCGAGGCCTTCTTCCGCATATTTCTCGAGTTCAGATTGAACACGCCGACATATCGATCCATTAAAACCTCCGCAAAGACCACGGTCAGCGGTAACCACGACAACGACAGCACGCTCAACAGGTCTATCAGCAAATACTGGATTCTGAACCGGGTCGACACTCTTTTGCAGACTTCCTATCAATGCATCAAGGTGTTGCGCATAAGGTCTCGCAGCTTCTATTGCATCCTGAGCACGGCGCATTTTTGCCGCCGCAACCATTTGCATTGCATTCGTAACGCGCTGAATATTCGATATACTTCCTACACGCGTCCTAAGTTGGCGAAGTGTAGCCAATCTTTAATCCCTTCCTTAACTATTCAGCCGAAGCTCGAAAAGTAGATTTAAAACTCCCAATGGCCCCTTCCAACTTAGAAGTATTTTCATCACTAAGATCTCCGGACTCACGAATCTCTTCCAATAGTTCACCTTGATGGTCCCTAATGTATTGGATCAATTCTTCTTCGAAACGACCAACATCTTCTGTAGCGAGATCAAGCACATGCTCTATAGCGGCAAGAGCAACAATCTCCTCTTCAACAGGCATAGGCTTATACTGCCCTTGTTTAAGTATTTCCATTAGTTTCTCGCCACGGTTTAGCAAATCACGCGTAGACTGATCAAGGTCCGAGGTTCCAAACTGAGCAAAGGCCTTAACCTCATTGTAACGCGAAATGTCTCCCTTGATGGTTTTCGCTACAGCCTTCATCGCCTTGGTTTGCGCAGAAGATCCTACGCGCGACACGGAAGCCCCAACATCCATAGCAGGACGATTACCCGAGTAAAACAACTCCGGTTTCAATAAAATTTGTCCATCTGTAATAGAAATAACGTTGGTCGGAACAAACGTTGACACATCCCCCTCAAGAATCTCTATAATTGGAAGAGCCGTCAGCGAACCACCTCCAAGATCATCGCTCAATTTGGCAGCTCTTTCCAATAATCTTGAATGCAAATAGAACACATCTCCAGGATAAGCTTCTCTTCCAGGCGGACGACGCAAAACAAGTGACATTTCTCTATATGCCCAGGCCTGTTTAGAAAGATCATCGTAAACGATCAGGGCATGCTTGCTACTATCCCTAAAGTATTCACCCATCGAACAACCAGCATAAGGAGCCAGAAATTGGAGAGGTGCCGGATCTGAAGCTGTCGCAGAAACGACAATCGTATAATCCATCGCACCGGCTGCTTCCAACTCCGCAACTACTTTTGCCACAGTAGAAGCTTTCTGGCCAACCGCAACATAAATGCACTGTACATCCAAACCTTTTTGATTGATAATTGCATCAACAGCAATAGCTGTCTTTCCAGTTTGGCGGTCTCCAATAATAAGCTCGCGTTGACCCCGTCCAATCGGAACCGTCGAATCGATTATTTTTATACCCGTCTGTAATGGCTGCTTGACAGGCTGACGTCCAATAACTCCAGGCGCTTTCCGTTCAATAGGCAAAGTCTGAGAAGCCTTAATCTCACCCTTGCCATCAATAGGCTGGCCCAGCGGATTAACAACACGCCCCAAGAGTTCAGGCCCCACGGGTACCTCCACAATACGTCCCGTACGCTTCACCTGATCTCCCTCGTTGATCTGGGTATCATCGCCGAACAACACACAACCCACGTTATCTTCCTCTAGGTTGAGGGCCATTCCCATAATACCATTCGGGAATTCTACCAGTTCTGTCGCGCGAACATTCCCCAAACCATGAACACGAGCTATCCCATCCCCCACATACAAGACAGTTCCCGTCTCGTATACGTCAATCTCTTTTTCAAAGCCCTGCAACTGCTGCTTCAGTATTTTCGAAATCTCATCAGGCTGGACCATCGCTTCGGTGGCCATAGACTATACCTCTTCCGTCCTAATTGTTGCGATTTACACGCCTACAAGCCGGCGGCGCAAACGTTCCAAATGTGTATTTAGACTACCATCAAAAACAATATCACCAACACGAGCAATCAAACCACCCCGAAGTGATGAATCCACTTCGGCATGCAAACTAATCTCTTTCCCAAAGTAGGATGACAGATGGCCTCTCAATTGATTTTGCTGAGTTGCATCAAGCTCGATAGCCGACACAACCTTTGCGCTTAAAACACCTCGACGTTCCTCAACCATCCCTACAAATGAAGACAAAACATCACGTAAGATCCCAGTGCGACGCCGTCGAGAAATCAAAGCTAAAAAGTTTAAGGTCAACTTATCTACCTTGCCTTCAAATAAAGCGACCAAAGTTTTCTCTTTAACTTCAGAACTCAAAAGTGGATTAGCCAAAAATCCGCCTAATTCCTTCGAAGAATCAATGGAACGAAGTACCCCATCCACATCCAAGCGGATAGAATCAAGACTATCGGATTCTTCGGCTGATTCCAACAACGTAACCGCATATCTTCGAACAACTTCAGGAGCATTCATTCGAGTTACCCGTCTTCATTGCGTTTTACAAAGGCCATAATTTTTCTTACTTAACCGATTCCGGAACACCAGCAATGAAATCATCAACTAACTTGCGGTTCCGATCATTATCGAGATTCTCATCCACCAAAGCACTCGCCGCTTGAACAGCCAAATCACCCATTTCACGCCTTAGCTGTGAGATAGCTGCCGTCTTCTCACGCTCTATGGTTATACGGGCCTGTTCGACCAATCTCTGTGCTTCTTCTCGAGCCTGCTCGATCGTTTCCTGGTGAACTCTCTCAGCAGCTTCGCGAGACTCCGTCACAATCTGTCGAGCCTCCGTTGAAGCCGTTGCAAGCGTATCTCGGTGCTCTTCGAGAGCCGCTTCCGCTTGCGCTTGAGCATTTCCAGCGCCCTCTAGAGCCTTCCTGATCCGCTCTTCACGTTCATCGAGAACACCTATGAGATTTGGCCATGCAAATTTAGCCAGTATCAGAAAGACCACAGAAAACGTTACTAGGGTCCAAACAATAGTCCCTAAATGAGGATCCAATAACATAGTACTAACCTAACCTTATCAGATTATTTAGTGAGAACAACGAGTAGCGAAACAACCTCACCAATCAGGGCAACCCCCTCAATAAGAGCAGCGGTGAGAATCATATTCGTACGAATATCACCTACGGCCTCCGGCTGACGAGCGATACTTTCCATAGCCGAACCGGCAAGGCGACCAATACCTAGTCCCGCGCCTATGGCGCAAAGTCCAGCTCCAATACCCGCCCCCATGTAAGCAAACTGCATTTCCATAATTATTAACTCCTTGCTAAAATATATCCCTGCCCACACTTAGCACTGAACTGAGCCGACCCATTCGACTCAGAGGCAGGATAGTTGAGAACTGAAAAAACCCACTAGTGGTCCGGATGTGCGGCCATGCCGATAAACACCGTTGACAGTAGGGTGAAAACAAATGCCTGGACAAAAGACACAAAGATTTCTAAAAGATAAATAGCTGCAGAAAAAGGCACTGAAGCCAAAGCCACCCATTCACTTTGTAGAATCACGATCAAACCAAGAAAAACGAGTATCGCAACGTGCCCGCCAACCATATTTGCAAAGAGCCTGACACAAAGTGCAAAAGGCTTCACAAAAAGACTAATTAATTCAACTGGAACCAAAATTAACAAAAGCCACGGAGGGACACCTGAAGGAATTAAACTCTTAAAATATCCGAACAGCCCATTATTAGCGATACCTGCACCCAACATGACAAAGAAAGAGAACAACGCGAGTGCAGCGGTTACACTGATATTTCCAGTAGCGGTAGCACTATAAGGGACAAGACCCAAGAGATTACAGAACAAAATGAAAAAAAACATGGTCAGCAAAAACGGCAAATACTTTCTTCCATGATCGCCCATTATTGGCAGTACAACTTCGTCTCGTAAAAAAACTACAATAGCTTCAAAAAAATTTCCAACCCCAGAAGGAACCAGCTTCCCTTTACGAGCAGTACGGAGTAACATCAACACGAGCACAAAACTCGAAACCCACATCATCACGATATGCCGAGAAATAGACAAATCTATTTCAACACCACCGATATTTATCGGAGGAAATTGAGGCAGTAGAACTTTTCCAGCTAGAAGATGATGCGGATCGACAAAAGGCAATTCCAAATAATTTGCATCTAGTATGTGCCCAATTATGTCCACTGTCGGGGCGGCGGCATCTGCCGCGCTTGCGTCTCCGGCCATCGGTTACTTGTTCTCAGAGCATCTTAAAAATGCAGAAACACTTGTGATTAAATTTTTTAACTCCACCTACAAATAAACGTAAGAATAGGTTTTCTCTCTGTCAACGATTTTGCCTTAAAATAAAGACAATTTCTATACCCAAGAATACCAAGTATGAAATAATCATTGAACCAACATAAGGTTCTCGAGGAATGGAAGTTTGTGTCAAGACAAAGGACGTAACTAAAGCGATTACGATTAACCGCAACAACATCCCGCACATAAAAACTGAGAGCATAATCTGAAAACTTTTGTTCAAACCCCACCGGAGAAATAAAAGAGTAGTTGCTCCCGTACCGCCTCCTACTAAACATCCGTAACTTATCCCTTCCCACATTCTTTATTTTCCTTTTCATTTGTCGCCATTAGCAAAGCATATAGGCGATAAAATCCACCTCCTGCACCACCAAAAAGACCGACAATTGTAAACAGCGGAAGTGAATTCAAGTATTGATCAATCCACCAGCCAACAGCAGTAAACAATAAAACCGCCACAGCAAAGTACAATCCTAAACCCATAAATCGACTTGAATCGGCATACTCGGCCAACAGTTTCTTTTCTGAGTTTTTTTTTCTCATATCCCGAGATTCCGAAAAAAATTAGGGGCGATGGAATGTAATTCCGTCGCCCCTCTCCGATTTATATCAAAACACTATCCTTCAGCAGTTAACACTAAGTCCGACCGCTCTCCCGCAGTCTCGCCACAAGATCCAGGCTTTGCACCACAATCACACATCGGCTCACCGAATCGATCACTCATATTATTGAGCCCTCCACACGATCCTTTTATAGCACGATTCGAGAATATTACCCCCACAGCCATAGCACCCATAACCAAAACAAATAAAACAAAAACTGCCAATAGAGTAGTAGTCATCCCATCACTCGCATAAAAGATTAAGAGCCAAAATCGTCAAAACGAATCATTTCATCTTCGACACCCAGATCATCTAACATCTTAAAAACCGATTGGGCCATTATCGGAGGGCCACACATGTAGTACTCTATGTCTTCAGGGGCTGGGTGTTCTCCGAGATAATTATCGAGTACTACTTGGTGGATAAAACCCACATATCCCTCCCAGTTATCCTCCGGACGAGGCTCTGACATGGCAATATGAAACTTAAAGTTTGGAAATTCTTCTTCAATCTTACGAAAGTGCTCTTCATAAAAAACTTCATTCGGATTTCTTGCACCATACCAGTAGGAAACTTTTCGTCCAGTTTTTGCCGTGTGAAATAGATGAAAAAGGTGCGAACGCAACGGAGCCATGCCCGCTCCTCCACCGATATACACCATCTCTCGATCTGTGGGATTGATAAAAAATTCACCAAATGGACCAGATATCGTGACTTTGTCTCCCGGCTTCCGACTGAAAACATAAGAGGAAGCAATACCCGGAGGCACTTGCGCCCAACCGGTAGGAGAGGATCTATCGGGCGGAGGCACAGCGATCCTAATATTCAGCATGACTATATTACCCTCTGCAGGATGGTTAGCCATGGAATAAGCCCGTACTGTCGATTCTGTATTTACAGCCTTAAAATCCCAAACTCGAAACCTATCCCAATCGGGACGAAAACGATCCTCAATTCCTTCAAAATCTTTGTAATCACATTCATAAGGCGGTATCTCGATCTGGATGTACCCACCCGATTCGAAATCCATCTTCGCACCTTCAGGAAGTTTTAGAACAAATTCTTTTATGAACGTGGCTACATTTTCATTCGATACGACTTCACATTCCCATTTATTAACAGAAAACACCTCATCAGGAACCTGTATTTTCATGTCTTCTTTTACATTTACCTGACACGACAAACGCATTCCATCTCGGGCCTCACCCTTGGTTATATGGGTGAGTTCGGTCGGGAGTATATCCCCTCCCCCCTCGTGCACATGTACTTTACACTGGGCACATGTACCACCTCCACCACAAGCAGACGAAACAAAAATCTTATTATCAGCAAGAATGTTCAACAATTTAGCACCGGCTGGCACCGAAATCGCTTTACTATCATCCCCGTTGATAAGAATATTCACGTCACCACTTGCGACAAGCTTTGAGCGGGCAGCCAATATTACAGCAACCAACGCCAACACAATTAAAACAAACATTCCTACGCCAGATACAATCTCTACTAACATTGAAAGGTCCGCCTATTAAAATAAAGTTAGAGCTGAATTCCACCAAATGACATAAATGCCAAGGACATTAAACCGACCGTAATAAAAGTAATCCCTAATCCACGTAAAGGAGCGGGAACATCACTATATTTCATCTTCTCCCGAAGCCCGGCCAATGCCACAATAGCTAAGGCCCAACCTACACCTGAACCGAATCCGAACACAACACTCTCTCCAAAAGAATAGTCGCGTTCAATCATGAAAAGCGAACCACCCAAAATTGCGCAGTTAACCGTGATCAGTGGTAGAAAAATCCCAAGCGCGTTGTACAAGGCTGGAACATACTTATCCAAAACCATCTCAAGTATCTGCACCATCGCAGCAATCATACCGATATAGCTGATTAGCCCGACAAATGTAAGATCTACATTGGGAAGCCCGATAAGATTCAGAAGATGAGCATTTTCCTTAAGCAGATTGTTATAAATTAAGTTGTTTGCCGGGATAGTAATTGACTGCACAACAATAACAGCGATTCCTAAACCGAAAGCAGTACTGACGTTCTTGGATACCGCGAGAAAAGTACACATACCCAAAAAGAAGGCCAAAGCCAAATTTTCGACAAAAACGGCTTTCATGAAAATGTTAAGATAACCCTCCATCCTAATTCTCCTCTTCAATTTGGTCGGTCTTCCAAGCCCTGAGCAACCAAATAAAAAACCCTATGATAAAAAATGCACTCGGTGGAAGTAGCATCATCCCATTGGGCACATACCAACCACCTTCATTCGCTAAAGAAAAGATTTCGACTCCGAAAAGGCTTCCTGCGCCAAATAGCTCTCGAAAAAAACCGACTACCAGTAAAATCAAGCTGTAACCCAGCGCATTTCCAAAACCGTCAAGAAAACTAAGTTTCGGACCATTTTTCATGGCAAAAGCTTCTGCTCTTCCCATCACGATACAGTTGGTAATAATGAGCGCAACGAAGACAGACAGTTGTTTACTCGCCTCAAAGGCATATGCCTTCAAAATATTATCGACGATTATTACTAGCGATGCAATTATCGTCATTTGCACAATTATACGAATATTGCTGGGGATGATATTCCGTATCAAACTAACTGCCGTATTTGACAGACATAGCACGAAAACCACTGCTACAGACATAACCATCGAAGTCTGCAGGTTGGTCGTTACGGCCAAAGCGGAACAAATACCCAAGATTTGTAAGGCTATAGGGTTATCATTAAAAAGTGGGTTTAAAACTACATCCTTAGCTTTTTCAGCCATCTCAACTTACTCCCTGCTGATGCAAATTTTGAATATATGCATCGAAGCCTTTTTTACCGAGCCAGTATCGAAGCATATTTTTAACACCATTTGCCGTAATTGTCGCACCTGACAAACCGTCCACTTGGTACTTGGCCTTGGGGTTTCCCGGGACAACCTGCCCTTTGACCACATCAATAAGCACTTCACCATCATCGCCGAAAGCTTTTTTACCATCCCAAAGAGCTTTCCAGTTAGGATTATCGACCTCTCCGCCTAAGCCAGGAGTCTCGGCGTGCTCGTAAAAAACAAGACCTCTTATCGTATTCAGATCTTTTGTATCCAGAGCTATAAAACCGTACAGGGTGGACCAAAGACCTTTGCCGTTGACCGGCAATATGACCTTTCGAATCCGACCCTTATCTGAGACTAGATAAACGTCTGAAAATTTCGAACGTGTTTTTATACCGGCTAAGTCATCATCCGGAAGGATTGAAATATTTTCATTTGGATCTTTTGCTGACTTTTTTCCATCAAACTCAATCGGATCTATGTCAGTGTAATTCCCTGTAGAAAGATCTATCACTCGCGCATCGATGTTTTCATACAACTCGTGAACCCGCGAAGTTCCAGCGCTCTCATTAACGCCCAATAATCCTGCCGCCATTAAAATGTTACGTTTTTTGTCTAAGGCTTTGTTTACATCCTGAGTCGGTTTAAGTGAGACAGCCGCACCTGACACCAAAACAGAGCAAACCAAACACACACCAAGTGCAACTCCAAACGTGCCTTTTATCGTGTCACGTGCCATATCAAGCTTCCCTCAATTACTGATTGCAGTGCGTATCATACGTCTTTTTACATTGGCATGAACAACGACGTAATCGATGACAGGGGCAAATACATTTCCAAAAAGAATAGCTAGCATTACACCTTCCGGAAAAGCCGGATTAATAACGCGAATTAATACAGTCATAACGCCTATTAGGGCGCCATAAAACCAGCGTCCTGTATGCGTCATCGATGCTGAAACTGGGTCAGTGGCCATAAACACGCAGCCGAAGGCGAATCCACCCACAACTAAATGCCACAAACCATTCATCTGAAACATATTGTTCGTTTCACTACCAACAAAATGTAAAAGTTCAGCAAATAGAAACGTAGAAAGCGCCATGCTGACAATAATACGCCAGGAACCGATACCTGTGACGGTCAACACTAACGCTCCGAAAATACAGGCTAAAGTGGAAGTTTCACCCATTGAACCTGGAATAGTGCCTAAAAACGACGCCATCATAGTGGTGGATTCAGCTACTGCCGCCATGCCCTCTTCATAGCCTATTCCGAGAGCTGTTGCGGCAGTATAACCATCAGCACCAACCCATACCGCATTTCCGCTTATTTGAGCAGGGTAAGCAAAATACAAGAACGCACGAGCAGTCAATGCAGGATTCAAGAAATTTTTGCCGGTCCCCCCAAAGACTTCTTTGCCAACTATTACCCCAAAAGCAATGCCGATAGCCACTTGCCATAAAGGGATGGTTGGAGGCAACGTCAACGGGAACAACATTCCCGTAACAAGAAATCCTTCGTTGATCTCGTGCCCACGCAAGGTAGAAAAAACAGCTTCACACAGACCACCCACCATGTTGCAAACTAAAAATACCGGAATGAAATAAAGCGCTCCATGGTAAATATTTGCAAAGAAGCTCGACGGATCATAACCAATGCCAAACATATCTATCGCAATTCCACGCCATCCCGTAGCACTCTCTAATCCCATCGCTTGAACAGCCTGATTAGCCTGGTAGCCGGTATTCCAAAATGCCATAAAAATACAAGGCAAAAGAGCAGCCACTACCGTGATCATAGTTCGTTTCAAGTCATTACTGTCTCGAACGTGAGTTGGTCCGGACGTCACCCTACCCGGCGTATAAAGAAACGTATCTGCCGCCTCATAAACGGCATACCCCTTCTCAAGAGGCGCTCCTTTTTGGAACAACGGTTCGACTTGATCTAGAAGATCTCTCAGTAACTTCATCGCTCCACTAGCCCTCCTTCTGTATCTGTTCGAGGTTATCTCGTAAAAGCGGTCCGTATTCATACTTACCAGGACAAACAAATGTACAAAGTCCCAAATCCTCTTCGTCTAATTCCATCCCTCCAAGCAACTGAGATTGTTCAGTGTCACCTGTGATTAAGGCACGAAGTAGAAATACGGGTTCGATATCAAGCGGCATCACCTTTTCGTAGGCACCGATTGGAACCATCGCACGATCGCTACCTTCAATCGATGTCGTAAATCCAAACGATTTACCTGGGAACAGCTTAGATGCAAAAATATTCTTAATTGAAAATTTGTCGATACCAGG
>CEUA01013077.1_pt1 | contig 27223 bp, 24 predicted proteins | sample 361541 | NCBI WGS metagenome assembly CEUA01 (sample SAMEA2623079, study PRJEB7988) | marine metagenome | isolation source: saline water (ENVO:00002010), including
TCCGCGAGCCTAAGAAGATCATCTTTTTCTATATAGCCCATCCGATATGCTATTTCTTCAATACATGATATTTTAACACCTTGCCGCTTTTCTAAAATTTGAACAAATTGAGAAGCTTCTAAGAGAGAATCATGGGTTCCCGTATCGAGCCAGGCATACCCGCGCCCCAACATTTCAACTTTTAATCTCCCTTCGTTTAAATAATATTTATTAGTATCTGTTATTTCTAGCTCACCTCGATTAGAAGGTTTCTGATTCTTTGCTATATTTATTACATCATTAGGGTAGAAATAAAGACCCGAAACTGCATAGTTGCTTTTTGGGGCTGAAGGTTTTTCTTCTATGGAAATAGCATTTCCATTTTTGTCAAACTCGACGACACCATATCTCCCAGGATCATTTACGTAATAACCAAATACTGTAGCCTTGCTTGAATTATTAACATCAGAAACTGTACCTCTAAGTTTTTCAGGAATATTATCCCCATAAAAAATATTATCTCCTAAAATTAGACAAATGTTATCATTTCCAATAAAATCCTCTCCTAAGATAAATGCCTGAGCTAACCCATCAGGAGAAGGTTGAATTTTATATGAGAACTTCATACCAAGTGATTTCCCATCCGAAAGTAATGATTCATATTTAGCAATATCTCCTGCTGTAGAAATAACCAACACTTCTCTTATTCCCGCAAGCATCAGCATCGAAAGAGGATAATAAATCATAGGTTTATCATAAATAGGAATAAGCTGTTTGCTAATTGCTTTTGTACTAGGATAGAGTCTTGTTCCAGACCCTCCAGCTAAAATAATTCCTTTCATTTAATTCCTTTTGATTCGTTAGGTGCAATATACCCCATTTCACAAATTGCATCATATATTTGATCAACAAGGTTTACGGGGGCTTCTTCGCTTGAGTTAATAACGATTTCTGCGGTTTTTGGTTCCTCATACGGATCAGAAATTCCTGTAAACTCTTTTAATTTACCTTTTCTTGCAAGGGCATATAAACCTTTTGCATCTCGCTCTTCGCACTTTTCTAATGGAGTATTGACATAAATTTCTACATATCCACCTTCTTGTGAAATTAGATCTCGATTATACTTTCTGTCTTGTTCGTAAGGAGCAATTGGTGCGCAGATTGCAATTCCACCATTTTTTGTTATTTCACTTGCTACATAACCAATGCGTTTAATATTAATAGATCTATGCTCTTTTGAAAACCCTAGCTCACTTGAAAGGTGGGTTCTTACAATATCCCCATCAAGCAACGTCACTGGACGAGAACCTTCTTCTAAAAGCTTGATTAATAATCCATTTGCAAGTGTTGATTTGCCAGACCCTGAAAGACCGGTAAAGAAAATAGTAAGACCTCTTTTTGCTAAAGGGGGTCTGGAATGCTCTAATTCGCTTGCTACGGTCCGAAAAGTAAACCAATCTGGTATTCCCTCACCTTTATCTAAAAGACCTCTTAATTCTGTTCCAGATAAGGTTTTATAATCCTCATTATCGCTAACTTCATTGATTGGTTTATATTTTTTAGTCTTTGGTATGTAAACCATAAATTTGAATGGGACCATTTGGATACCAATTTCATTTTGATATTCTTTCAACAATTCTTGAGAATCATAAGGCCCGTAGAACGGATTATTATTTGAATCTTTTCCAGGTCCGGCATGATCTCTACCAACAATTAAATGCGTACAGCCATAATTTTTTCTGATGATTGCATGGAGAAGAGTTTCTTTAGGTCCTCCCATGCGCATAGCCAAGGGAAGAAGGCTTAGCATCGCAGAATTTTCTGTATATTCTTTCATTACATGTTGATAACATCTTGTACGCGTAAAATGGTTGACATCTCCTGGCTTGGTCATTCCTACGACAGGATGGATTAATAGATTAGCACCTAATTCATTCATTGCATTTTTGGTAAGCTCAAAATGAGCCCTATGTAATGGGTTTCTCGTCTGAAATGCAATTATTTTACTCCATTTGTTTGATTTAAAAAGTGATTTTAGGTCATTAGGTCTATGTCTTAAGTTTTGATAATCATGATGATGAGGAAAGGAAATCATTTCTAACTTTCCACCAATATAGTTTTTATTTCCAATATTCAGAAGATAGTTAACACCAGGATGTTTAATATCTAAAGTTCCAAACACTGATTGCGCCTCATGATTTAAGTCTGGCTTCCAAATATCTGAAATAGTTAAAATTGCAAGGGCAAAGCCTTCTTTATCTCTAAGAGTAATCTTTGATTCATTAGAGATTTTTATAACAAAATCATCATCGACATCGAGAGTAATTGGTAGCGGACATAAAGTCCCGTCATTTAACCTCATTTTTTTGATAACAGAATCGTAGTCATCTTTAGAATGAAATCCATTTAGAGGGTGAAATGCACCATTAAGGATTAGTTCTAGATCGCATATCTGCCTACCGGTTAATTGCCAGGATGGATAATTGTTTGCTTGAGCTTTTAATTTTATATTGTCGGAAGTCATTTAATGAAATTATTATTTATAAACAGAGTATAAAGTTATTAAATAAGTTCGCAGTAAGAAAAAGATAAAAATATGCAATTTATTGATTTAAACGCTCAACAGGGTATAATACGAGATAAAATTGATCAGAGAATTAAAAAAATTCTTGATCATGGTCAATACATTATGGGTCCTGAAATCGATGAATTAGAAGAAAAACTTGCAGATTATGTAAATACGAAGCACTGTATTTCATGTTCTTCTGGTACAGATGCTCTTTTGATTCCTTTGATGGCAACGGGAATTGGTCCTGGGGATGCAGTTATTACAACGCCGTTTACCTACATCGCAACTGTTGAGGTTATTTCCCTGCTTGGCGCTACACCTATTTTTTGTGATATAGATGACAGAACTTTCAATATTGACCCTGAGGGTCTTGAGAAATCCTATCAAAATGCACAATCAAAAAATTTAAAGCCCAAAGCAATTATGCCGGTTGATTTATTTGGGCTTCCTGCTCATTATCGATTAATTGAAAAATTTGCCAAGAGTAAGAACATGTTTATTTTAGAGGACGCTGCTCAAGGGTTTGGAGGTAGAATAGAAAATAAATTATCAGGGTCATTTGGTGACGCTGCTGCTACATCATTTTTCCCTGCAAAGCCGTTAGGTTGCTATGGAGATGGTGGAGCTATATTTACGAATAATGATGAATTGGCTCAAAAAATGAAGTCTATTCGTGTTCATGGAGGAGGAAAGGATAAGTATGAAAATAATAGAATTGGAATAAATGGGCGTTTGGACACCATACAAGCTGCGGTTTTACTCGAAAAAATAGAAATTTTTGATAATGAATTAAGCAGTAGAGAAAAAGTAGCACAATATTATACACACAACATACACAAAATGTTTACTTCTCCTCTTATCCCTAGTAAATATTTTTCATCTTGGGCTCAATATTCAATTCTTGTTCCTGACAAATTAGATAGAAACAAAGTAATAGATGATCTTTATCGTGAAGGAATTCCATCTATGGTATATTATAAAATTCCTGTTCATCTACAAAGGGGATACAAAAAATATGGTTACTCTAGAGGAGATTTCCCAATTACTGAAGATATATCAAATAGAATATTGTCTTTGCCTATGCATCCATATTTAGATAAAGAAGATCAAAATCGTATTATTTCTAAACTGAATAGATATTCTTAATTTTCTGATAGCCCCTGCTTAGAAATATTTTCTATTTTATTTAAAATTTCCTCTTGATTTCCTAGAAAATAATCGTTTTTAATATCAAAGTTATCATCAAATTCAAAAATATAAGGAAATCCCGTGGGTATGTTTAAATTAATTATATCTTTATTAGATATATCTTTCAATATTTTTACTATTGCTCTTAATGAATTACCATGAGCAACTATCATAATATTTTGACCTTTTTTGATCTGAGGAATAATCTGATTTATCCATAGCGGATTAACTCTCTCAAGTGTATCCTTTAAGGATTCAGCGCTTGGTAATTTTAGTGGATCTATCTCTTTGTATAAAATATCATGCCTAGGGTGATTTTTATCATCAGGGTCCATAGATGGTGGGCGCGTATCATAGCTCCTCCTCCATTTAAGAACTTTTTCATCACCATATTTTATTGCAGTTTCAGATTTATTTAAACCTTGCAGGTTTCCATAATGGCGCTCATTTAATCTCCAATGGTAAATTGCTTCATTATAAGACTTATTTAGTTGTTTAAGGCATATTTTAAGCGTTTTAATAGCCCTTTTAAGATAAGATGCATATACTAAATCAAATTCAATATTATTTTTAGATAATAATACGCCTGCATTTTTTGCCTCATTCTGCCCATTTTTTGTTAAATCTACATCTGTCCAACCAGTAAACCTATTTTCAAGATTCCATTTGCTTTCTCCATGACGAAGGAGTATGAGTTTTTGTGACATTTATATTTTATAGAAGAATGATTTAGGTGTCTTTTAGCCCTAATCTCTCTTGATTATAATATTTTTTTTGTATTTTTCTCCACCAAGGTTCATTTTCTAAATACCATTCAATGGTTTTGTAAATCCCAGTTTCAAAAGATTCAATAGGTTTCCATTCGAGCGTTTTTTGAATTTTAGAAGAATCTATAGCATATCTAAAATCATGGCCTGGTCGATCTTCAACATACGTAATTAGCTGCTTATATGATGATTTATTAGCTCTAGGCTTTAATTTATCTAATATCATGCAAATATTTTGTACAATATCAATATTTTTAATTTCGTTGTTTCCACCTAAATTATAAGTTTCTCCTATTTTACCATTTTCAAGAACAAGTGTAATTGCATTACAGTGATCTTCTACATATAGCCAATCGCGAATATTTTCACCATTTCCATAAATTGGTAAGGGTTTATTGTCTAAGCAATTTGCAATCATAAGAGGAATAAGTTTTTCGGTAAATTGATAGGGACCATAGTTATTAGAACAATTTGTTATGATTGTAGATAAACCATGGGTCTTATGCCATGCTCTAACGAAGAAATCAGAGCTGGCTTTAGATGCTGAGTATGGTGAATTTGGTTTATAAGGGTGACTCTCAGTAAATGGTAGATCATTCGTATTTAATGATCCATAAACTTCATCAGTGCTAACATGGATAAATTTAAATGATGGATTTGAGTCAATCCATTGCTGGGAGACCTTAAGAAGATTTAGCGTTCCTACAATATTTGTATTAACGAAAACTTCAGGGCCATCAATTGAACGATCCACATGTGTTTCTGCTGCAAAATTTACTAATATATCAGGTTTAAATGTACTGAAAACCTTTTTTATCTTAACATTATCAGCTATGTCGCCTTCGATAAAAGAATAATTTTCATTTTCTTTATTTTCTTTGTGGTTTTGCGTATTACCAGCGTATGTAAGTTTATCGTAGTTTAATACTTTATTGGAGGTATTAGTTAATTGATGAAAAATAAAATTAGTGCCTATAAACCCACTACCACCAGTTACTATAATTTTTTTCATTATTAAATTTATTAACTGCATTAGGCATTTGCTATTAATTTTTTAATATTTTATTTTTTGAATATATGATTGTAATAAATATTTATAATTGTTTATTAATATATATAATTTGTGTATAATTTGTGTATAATTTGAGGTAAAATAATTTGAAATTGCTCCTAACAGGTTCTGCGGGCTTCATAGGCTTTCATTTAGCAAAAAAATTAATGAAAAATAACTATGAAGTACTGGGTATAGATAATTTGAACGATTATTACGATACAAACTTAAAAAAAGATAGATTGAATATTTTGCAGTCTTATGATTTGTACAGTTTTAAAAAGGTAGATATTTCAGATCGTGACCAAATTTCAGAAGTTTTCAAAAAATTTGGACCCGAAAAAGTTATTAATCTTGCTGCTCAACCAGGAGTTAGGTATAGTCTTATTAATCCATATGCATACATGAATTCTAATTTAATTGGTTTTTTAAACATTTTAGAGCTGTGTAGACATAATCAGACTGAAGGATTGATTTATGCGTCTAGCTCATCAGTGTATGGTGATAGTAAAGAAAAACCATTTAATATTGATGATCATGCAGATAAACCAATTTCTTTATACGGTGCTACAAAAAGAGCAAATGAGCTTATTGCTCATTCGTACTCGCATCTCTACGCAATGAAAACTACCGGCCTTAGATTTTTTACAGTTTATGGACCATGGTATAGACCCGATATGGCAATGCATATTTTTGCAAAGAAAATTTCTAACAATGAACCCATTGATGTATTTAATAATGGAAAGATGAAAAGAGACTTTACTTTTATTGATGATATAATCGATGGCACAATGGCTGCGATAGAAAAAAATTATGAGTGTGAAATTTTTAATTTGGGAAATAATAAGAGTGAAAATTTAATGGACGTTATTAAGCTGATTGAAGATGCTCTTAGACTGAAAGCTTTAATTAATTTTAAACCTATTCAGCCAGGTGATGTTTTAGAAACATATGCAAATATAGAACACTCCCAGCAAAAACTTAATTATCAACCTAAAATTAATATAGATCAAGGAATTCAATATTTTACAGATTGGTTCAGGAGCTACTATAATGTATAGAACGAAAATTTTATTATTCTTTATTTTTTTTCAAACTGGCTTTTCTCAGTCGCCTCAAGAAATGCAAAAATTGAAATCCGATTATGAAAAAATGAAAAACCAACAAACGTTACCTGTTTATGATCAACAAAACCCGTTAAGCAATATTAATAACAATACCAACCCTAACCAAATTAGATTTATTCCATATTTAGAGACAGCTTCAACCGATACTATCAGGACCGGTAAATATCATTTCGGTTACGATTTTTTTGTAAAAAGAGATACAGTTGGCTTTTGGGAAAATTTATCAATCCCTCAAAATTATTTGCTTGGTCCAGGAGATGAGCTTGTAGTTTCTCTATGGGGTGAAACAAGCTTAAGGCAAATTTACACTATATCCCGTTCAGGAAAAATTTATGATGAAAAGGCAGGCATTTTAAATATTTCTGGAAAAACCTTAAAAGAAGCAAGATCCTATCTCTTAAAACAGCTTGGCAGAGTTTATTCAACGCTTAACACTCAAAACCCATCAACCTTTCTTGATATTTCGCTGGGATCACTAAAATCAATTAATGTCAATTTTGTTGGCGAGGTTAACTTTCCTGGAGTTTATGCTATTCATCCATTCTCAAATGTTATAACTGGATTAATTCAAGCAGGTGGCGTAGATACCACGGGAAGTCTAAGGTCTATAGTAATCAAGCGTAATAATCAAACTTATAAAGAAATTGATTTATATAATTATTTGTTAAAAGGAGATATATCTAGCAATACTCAGCTTAAAGACCAAGATATTGTGTTTGTTAAAATTAGAAATTCCACTGTTGATGTCGACTCTTCAGTTTATAGGTCTGGAATTTATGAATCCGTTAATGGCGAGTCAATTAAGGATATAGTTGATTATGCAGGTGGTTTGAAGCCAGACGCATCTGGAATAATAAGCGTTGAAAGACTTGAGCGTTCTGGCAATGGCAATATCAAAAATAAAAATTTCTATCTAGATTATTCTGATAGCAAATTATATCCAGTAAAAAATGGTGACAAATTAATAGTTCAAAAAATGATGTACAGGATTCAACAAGTTGATTTGATAGGACAGGTTAAAAACCCTGGATCATATAATTATTTCAAAGGTATGAAGCTAAAAGAATTGTTGAATCTGGGTGCAGGTTTCGAAGACTCAACTTTTTGGAAATCTGTATATCATAAGCAAGCTGAAATAGTTAGGAGAGAGCCAAACACAAGATACGAAAAAGTAATTTATTTGAATTTAGAAGAATTGCTGTCTAGCGATAATGATTTAATTTTAGATAATTTGGATAAAGTAGTTATTCATTCAAATCTAAATTTTTTTGAAAAAGAAAATATCAATATACAAGGCGAGGTTAATATCCCGGGTTCCTACCCACTTTTATATGATAATGAATCTCTGGATTCTATAATAAAAAGAGCGGGTGGATTAACATCAAAAGCTCTCGAACAAGGAATATCAGTTTTCAGAGATTATCGTCAAATTGAAGTAGATGATAAAGAAGCTAGACCTGATTTTACTTTTGAAAAAGAAAGCAAGAAGACTCGCATAGCTTGGCGGAGTAAAAGTTTAGTTTTGATCCCAGGCGATAGTATTTATGTCAGAGAGCGTACAAATACTGTAAGTGTGCAAGGACAGGTTTTTAATCCGGGAATAATTGAGTATGTAAAAGGCAAAGGAATCAATTATTATTTAAATTCTGCTGGCGGACTGACAGAATTTGCAAATAAAAAAGATATAATTATTGTCTACCCAAATGGATTATTAGTTCCTTCTAAATGGTATTCAAAGCCTAAAGTTATTGAAGGTTCAACAGTATATGTTAGCTCAAAACTGGTAGAAGAACCATTTAATATCACTCAATTTGCTACTAATTGGACATCAATCATTTCTTCAATGGTGACCGCAGTTATCTTATCAAGGCAATTATAGTCATTCAGGATAAAAAATGAAATTCCTAGAATTTGAGGAAATAATGGCAGCGCACGGTATCACTACATTAGCTGATATTGCTAGATCGCTAAACACAACACCGCAAGCTGTGTCTAACTGGAAGGGGAGAGATCAAGTTCCCCATCATATTGTAGCTAAGCTAAGGAGCCTTTCAAACAGTCAAAATTCTAATGTTATAGATGAATTCCAATTGCCAAAATCAATGCCCCAAAATGCTGAAGCACCTATAATCTCCTTATCTGATATCTTCTTAACTTTAGCAAAACAAGTTAAAGTTATATTCCTAACCTCTTTTATTGCAATTTTTTTTACAGTCACCTATGTTAAATTTATCCAAACACCTAATTATCTTAGTAGAGCCACAATACTTTTACCTGAAGGTAAATCATCAAATTTTGGAGGACTCGCCGGTTTTGCTTCCCAATTTGGAATGAATTTGCCAAATGAAAAGTCAACAGATTTATCTAGTCCTGATTTATTCCCAGATTTATTGCGTAGTCGAACTTTTGCGGAGAAAATTATTGGAAAACCTTTTTTTACCTTAAGGGCAAATAAAAATTTACCTTTGTTAGAGATTTTAAATGGTAGTAGTTCAGTGGCTATGATGTCTGAAAGTGAATCAATAACTAAGGCGATGACCACCCTTAAGGGTATGATCGATTTCGAGGAAAATCTATCAGGCAATTTTTATGAACTAACTGTTACAACGTTTGAACCAGTTTTTGCGAAAGAATTAGCTATTGTTGTGCTTAATGAGCTTGAGTCCCTAAATAGCTTCTATAAGATGCAAATTATTAATGAAAAAATAAAATTTATTAATCAAAGAATAAGTACGGTTAAAAGCGAACTAGAAGATTCTGAGTTTAAGTTGAAAGCTTTTAATGAGCAAAACAGACAAGTATCTTCCCCTTCATTAATTTTACAACAAGACAGATTGGCAAGAAACGTGGAGGTTCAAAAAGAAATTTTCCTAACTCTTAAGCAACAATTAGAGCTTGCAAAAATTGAAGAGATTCAAGGTGCATCTATAATGCAAGTGTTGGATGCACCTAACGTTCCACTATCTCCAGAAAATAAAAATTTAAAGCTAAGTATTTTTGTTGCTATAGTATTTGGATTAACAAGTGGGGTCATTATTGCCCTAATTAGAGGCACAATTCAACAACTAAACAGAGAAAAAAGAAAGAAACTAAATAAAGGTAAAAAGTTCCTAAGGAATAAAGTTAAAGATTTTCTAACAGATAGAAAGCTACTGGCAATAGTATTGTTGATACTAACTACTGGCTTGCCTTATTATATTGGTTTTGGATCTATAGGTAATTTGTATTCTTTATCGAGCTTTTTTCTTTATAAATATCTATACATTTTTTCAATTACCGCTGTTGTTGTTTTGTTAGTATATAATTTTATAAAAGGTAAATAATTGAATACTGAAAATATTAAAAAAAGAAAAACAGTTATTGGGATTATAGGGCTAGGTTATGTTGGCTTACCACTTTCAATTAGATTTAGCCAAGAAAATTTTAAAACAGTAGGTTTTGATATTGACGAGGAGAAAGTCAATATATTGAATAGCGGTAAATCCTATATAAAGCACATTGATGAAAACAACATTCGATTAATAATCAATAAAGGTTTTAAGGCAACATCGGATTTTAACGAAATAAATGAAGTTGATGTTATAATTATTTGTGTGCCTACCCCACTAGATAAATTTAATAAGCCCGACTTATCCTATATACATAGCACTCTGAAAAATATCAAAAATAATTTAAAAGAAAATCAGTTATTAATTTTAGAAAGCACAACATACCCAGGAACAACTGAAGAAGAAATTGTTCCTTTAATCGAAAAAAATACTAAATTAATAATTGGCAAGAATTTTTTTGTTGGTTATTCACCGGAACGCGAAGATCCAGGAAATAAATATTTTTCAACAAAAACCATCCCAAAAGTAATTAGTGGAGTGACTGAGAATTGCAAAGAGTTAACCAATATTCTTTATAAGCAAATTGTTGATGAAACTGTTCCTGTTAAATCTCCAAAAGTAGCTGAAATGACCAAAATATTAGAGAATATTCATCGAGCTGTAAATATTGGTTTGGTAAACGAGCTTAAAATGGTTGCAGATAAAATGGATATTGATATTTATGAAGTAATTAGAGCAGCTTCTACCAAGCCGTTTGGTTTTACAGCGTATTATCCTGGACCAGGTTTGGGCGGTCACTGTATTCCAATAGATCCATTTTATCTATCATGGAAAGCAAAGCAAATAGGTGTAGACACTCGTTTTATAGAGCTGGCAGGAGAAATTAATTCATCCATGCCCAATTATGTTATAAATAGAGTGACTGAAGTCTTGAAAGGCAGTAGTATAGATATTAAAGGTAGTAAGATTTTAGTTTTAGGGCTTTCATATAAAAAGAATGTTGACGACACAAGAGAGTCACCCTCATTTGTAATTATTGATTTATTAATTAAACTAGGTGCAAAAGTTGAATATTCTGACCCATATTTACCAGTAGCTCTCAAAACTAGAAAATATAATTTTAAACTTGAAAGCATTCCTTTGGATAAAAAAAGTATCAACTCTTTTGATCTTATAATTTTATCAACAGATCATGACTTGTTTGATTATAAACTTATCAAGAGGCATGCAAAGTTAATAGTAGATACTAGAGGTAAATTTGAAAAATCAGACAAAGTATTTTCATCCTAACTAAATATTAATATAAAAATATTTAAAATGTTTAATAATATAAAATTAATAGTTTACGATTTTGATGGAGTCATGACCGATAATAAGGTTTATTTAGATCAATTAGGTAATGAGCTAGTTCAATTAAGTAGGGCTGATGGTCTCGCAATTGCAGAATTCAAAAAACTTAATTTTCAACAAATAATTATTTCTACTGAAAAAAATCCAGTAGTTTCCATGCGTGCAAACAAACTTAAAATTGAATGTCTGCAAGGAATAGAAGATAAAAAACAAGCGCTTTTACAATTTTGTAAAAAATATAATTTTAATTTAAAAAATGTTGCCTATGTTGGAAATGATATAAACGATGAGGAAGTTATGAAAATTGTAGCATTTAGATTTTGTCCTTTGGACGCACATAAAAGCATAAAATCTATTGCTCATAATGTTTTAAACAAGAAAGGTGGAGATGGGGTAATAAGAGAATTGCTAGATTTAAAAGAAAAGTTTTTAATAAAATAGAAAGGTATTTATGTCTATTTATATAGTAGCAGAAATAGGAATTAATCACAATGGTGATATGAAAATAGTTAAGGAATTAATTGACGTAGCTGTAGATGCAGGTGCAAATGCAGTTAAGTTTCAAAAGAGAACGATTGATTTAGTTTATACTAAGGATATGCTTGAAGGTCTAAGAGAAAGCCCCTGGGGGACTACTCAGCGCGAGCAAAAAGAAGGTCTTGAGTTTGGCTTAGAAGAATATCGTGAAATTGATAAATATTGTAAAGAAAAAAAGATTGATTGGTTTGCTTCAGCTTGGGATTTAGAAAGTCAAAAGTTTTTAAATAATTTTGATTTTAAGTATAATAAAATTGCCTCAGCGATGATTGTTTATGATGATTTGTTAAATATGGTAGCATCTGAAGGTCGTCACACATTTATATCAACAGGACTTAGCACACTAAAAGAAATAGATCATGCAGTAGATATTTTTGAGAAGGCTGGCTGTTCTTATGAATTAATGCATTGCGTTTCAACGTACCCAATGAGAGATGAAGATGCAAATTTGAAAATGATTGAAACTTTGCAAAAAAGATATAAATGCAATGTTGGCTATAGTGGACATGAAGTTGGCCTTGCTGTTTCATATGCAGCAGCAGCGCTTGGAATATCTTCACTTGAACGCCATATTACTTTAGATAGAGCTATGTATGGTTCTGACCAATCAGCATCTGTTGAACCCAATGGATTTAAAACTTTAATATCTGCAGTGCGTAAAATTGAGCTAGCTCTTGGAGATGGACAAAAAAGAATATTAGATCAAGAGGTTTCTATTGCAGAAAAGTTGAGGGAACATCTGAACTGGGAATCTGGAGAGTAAAGTCAAGTTAGCTAATAATTAAATAGGTTTATGAAAACTACGGCTATTATTTTAGCTAGAGGTGGATCAAAGGGTGTGCCTAAGAAAAACATGGTTAATTTCTGTGGAAAACCGTTATTAGTATGGACCTTGGAAAATTGCTTTCAAGGAGGAGCAGACTCTGTTTATTTAAGTTCTGATTCAGATGATATATTAGCTGTTGGGGAAAACCATGGTAGTAGTTGCATTAAACGTCCAAAAGATATTTCTGGTGATTTTGCTACATCTGAGTCAGGATGGATACATGCAATAGATCAGATTGAGAAAGAGCAAGGAAAGATAGATTGGATTCTTGCCCCACAAGTAACCTCTCCACTAAGAACTGCAAGTGATATTAAAAATGGATTTGAAATTGCTAAAAGTGGAGATTATGATTCAATATTTTCTTGTAGTTTAGCTGAAGACTTGTTTTTCTGGGAAATTAGGTCTGGTAAAATGAAAAGTATAAACTATGATTGGAAAAATCGAAAAAGAAGACAAGATTTTGCAAAACAATACATTGAAAATGGATCTTTTTATTTATTTCGCCCTGAAATATTGCGTAATAACAATAATCGCTTTGGTGGAAGAATTGGAGTTGTAGAGATGGCCTTCTGGAAGATGTTTGAAATTGATTCAAGAGAGGATATTCGGATGTGTTCGGCTCTTATGAAAGAATTTATAATAAGTGAGAAAAATAAATGATTAATAATCGACTAGTTTATATGAATGGCGAATTTGTACCTGAATCAGAAGCAAAATTATCTATTTTTGATTCGGCATTGATGTTTGGAGATATGGTTTTTGAAATGACTCGTTCATTTAATAAGAAACAATTTAAGTTACGAGAACATCTTGAACGTCTTTATACTGGAATAAAAATTCTCCAAATACCTATGAAAATGAAAATAGATGATATGGAAAAAGCAGTTTATAAAACTATTGAGAAGAATGAACAATCATTTTCAGATAATGATGAACATCGAATTATGATTGATGTTTCTAGAGGATTATTAGGAATTTATCAGGGGATAGATGGAGCTCATATAGGTGAAAATGTTATTATCGCAGATTTTCCATTAAAATGGACTGTTTCTGGTATGGGGAATCTATTCGATACAGGTATAAATGCAGTTATAACATCACAGAGAGCAATTCCTGCAAATCTAATGGACCCTAAAATTAAAAATAGGAGTCGACTATTTTATTTGATGGCAAATATTGAAGCTTCAACTTTTCAAGGAGAAAATAATTGGGCTCTTCTATTAGATACAGATGGGTTCATTGCTGAAGGCACAGGTGACAATTTTTTTATTATTAAAGATGGAATAATAATTACTCCCGAAGGTAGAAATATTCTCCGAGGTATTTCTCGAGATTATGTTATGAATACTCTTTGCACTGAATTGAACTTAACAATGATTGAAAAAAATATAGAGCCTTATGATGTATATACTGCGGATGAAGCATTCATGACAGGAACCCCCTTTTGTATGCTTCCAGTAACAAAATTAAATAGTGTTAATATTGGAGATGGTAAAGTTGGAAAAGTATTTCATTCATTAATTAGTCAATGGAGTAATAATACAAATGTAGATATAATTGAACAGATTAAAGATTGGAATAATGATGATTCATCTAAAGCTAGTAATGCTCCAACGCCTTATAGATTTAGGAAAAAATAATAAATGAAAGAAAATTTATTTTCTATAGAAGATCAAGTTATTATTATTACAGGTGGAGGAAGCGGAATAGGCAGAGAAATAGCAAAAGCAATGGCTATTAATAAAGCGATAGTTTATTGTTTTGATATACTATTTAATAAAGATTTAGATGATTATCCTGGCAGTATTACTGAAGTTAGAGTAGACATCACAAAACAATCATCTGTTCAAAAAGAATGCAATAAAATTTATGAAATACACAATAGAATTGATGTATTAATAAATAATGCTGGTATTACACAGCCATCAAATGATCATGAATTATATCAGTATAGCGATTGGAAAAAAACTTTGAATATAAATTTGACTGGAGCATTTATTTGTAGTCAATCTATCCTTGTTTTCATGAAGAAAAACAAGGCCGGTTCTATAATTAATATAACTAGCCTTAATGCTGAATTAGCATTTCCAAAAAATCCAGCATATGTAGCATCAAAAGGAGGGCTAAAGATGTTGGGAAAAGCATTTGCTGCAGATTGGGGTAAATATGGTATACGAGTTAATAATCTAGGGCCAGGCTATATAAAGACAAAAATGACTGAAACTAGTTTTAAGAATAGGCAAACTAGAGAACAAAGAGAAGAAAGAACAATGCTTGATAGATGGGGAAATGTTGATGACTTAGTTGGCCCGGCAATCTTCTTAGCTTCAGATGCTTCTAGATATATAACAGGTCAGGATATTTACGTTGATGGTGGATGGCTAAGCAAAGGATTATAGTAAATGATTTCAAAATTAAGTTTATTTAAAATTAAATAATTATGTCAGAAAAAATAAGCATAGTAATCCCTTGTTATAATGAATCTGACAATATTGATAACACCTATCAACTATTGACTAATACCATAAAGAATCTTGTTGAAAATTATGATATAATTATTGTAGATAATGGTGGAACTGATGGGCAATTAGAAATCATGAAGACTATTTATGAAAAAGATAAAAAACATGTAAAAGTAATATCTTTATCTAGAAATTTTGGATATCAAATTTCTATGTCTGCAGGCTTAGAGTATGTGGAAAGTGACGCGGTTATTTTAATAGATGCTGATTTACAAGACCCTCCAAGCATGATTAAAGATTTTATTGAAAAATGGAAGAAAGGTTATGATGTAGTTTATGGAATTAGGGAAAAAAGAGAAGGTTCTATAATTAGAAATTTTTTTTACCGTTTCTTTTACATGATTTTAAATAAAACATCAGATATTGAAATCCCGCGGAATGTTGGAGAATTTGGTTTAATGAGTAAAAAAGTTGTTGATCAATTAAAATTAATGCCTGAAAATATTAGATTTATACGCGGAATGCGATCCTGGGTTGGTTATAAGCAAATTGGTATTCCATATAGTCGATTAGAAAGGAAGAAAGGGAATTCAAAGTTTCGTTTTTTTGATAATCTAACTCTTGGTATGGATGGAATTTTATCTTTTTCTACAAGAATTTTAACATTTTCTTCAATGTTAGGCCTCTTTACTATTTTTATTTCATTTGTGATTATAATATATATAGTAACCTGGAAGCTGTTTTCGGGTGATTTAATTCCTGGTTATGCAGCCATAATGGTTACAATATCATTCTTCAGTGGAATAATTATTTTTATGCTTGGTATTGCAGGTGCTTTTATTGAAAGAATATTTTTGGAAGTTAAGTCAAGACCAAAATTTATAGTAAAAGAATTATGGGGAATAGAAAATTGAAAGTAATAATTTTAGCTGGTGGATGGGGGACTCGTTTGGGTAGACAGTCAGAAGAGGTTCCAAAGCCTATGGTTAAAATAGGCAATAAACCCGTTGTTTGGCATATAATGAAAACTTATTCACATTATGGTTTTAATAATTTTATTATATCTTGTGGTGTAAAAGCTAATGTTATAAAAAATTATTTTGCTAACTATAAATCATTTAATGAAGATTTTACAATCAATATGCAAAATGAAAAAATTGAATATCACAGTAATCATAATGAAAGAGATTGGATAGTGTCACTAGTCGATACTGGTTTGAATACCTTAAAAGGCGCAAGGATTAAACGATTGGAAGAATATTTAGATGACGAAATAAATATGGTAACCTATGGAGATGGAGTTGCAGACATCAATATAGCTGAACTATTAAGTTTTCATAAATCACATGGCAAAACTATAACTATTACGGGAGTTCATCCTAATGCTAGATTTGGTGAATTGATTGAAAAAAACGGAAAAGTTCTTTCATTTGAGGAAAAGCCTCAAACCTCTGTTGGTTTAATTAATGGCGGCTATATGGTCTTTAACAAGAACCTCCTAAACTATTTGAATACTGATGAAAACTGCGACCTAGAGATAGGCCCACTTGAAAAGCTTACAAAGCTAGGAGAAGTTATGGTTTATAAACATGATGGAAAATGGGAATGCATGGATCACGAAAGAGATGTTATAAGATTAAATAACTTGTGGAATAATAATAATGCTTTCTGGAAAGTTTGGTAAAATGGATAAACAATTAGAGAAAAATTCAATTGAAATTATTAACGGACTTAGTGATTTGAATAATAAGTTTAGTGGTAAAAATATTTTAATTACTGGGGCGGCCGGATTTTTAGGATGTCAGTTTATTCATTACTTTGTTAATCTAAATAAATCAAATTTGTTATCTAAACCTTGTCATGTTTATGCTTGGGATAATTATTTAAGAGGCTATCCTGATTGGATGGAATCTTTAAAGGATAATCAAAATATAATTATACAAAAAAAAGATATTATTAAGGATACTGACTACCCGCAATCTGATTTTATAATACATGCTGCATCTATAGCTTCTCCTATATATTATAGAAAAAATCCAATTGAAACTATTGATTCAAATGTAACAGGATTGAGAAACCTTTTAGACTATTCAAAGGATAATCAAATTGAGGGATTCCTATTTTTTTCAACAAGTGAAATTTATGGAGATCCTGATCCAGAAAATATTCCAACGAGTGAAAAATATAGAGGTCATGTTAGCTGTACAGGACCTCGTGCATGTTATGATGAATCAAAAAGATTAGGAGAGACTTTATGTGTAAATTATTGGCAAATACATAATGTTCCTGTAAAAATCGCTAGACCTTTTAATAATTATGGGCCTGGTTTAAAAATTACAGATAAAAGAGTTCTTCCTGATTTTTTTAGAGATGTAATTAATGACTTAGATATCAATATTCTATCAGATGGAAAAGCTACTCGAACTTTTTGTTACATAAGCGATGCTACTGAGGGCTACTTACGTATTTTATTATCTAAATACAATGGTGAGCCTTTTAATATTGGAACAGAAAGCCCTGAGGTAAGTATAGGCGAACTAGCAGAAACTGTAATTAAAATTTCAGGTAAAAATTTGAAAGTACAGTATAAAGTCAGTTCAGATATTGAATATTTAACAGATAATCCTCAAAGGCGTTGCCCTTCAATTTTAAAAGCTAAAGAATTACTTAATTATCAGCCTAAAATTTCTCTTGAGGATGGATTGCAACGTACTTATGATTATTATTTAGATCATCCATCTGGAGATGAGTCTTAGAAAATAAAAGATTATGCAAGTAAGTATTATTGGTACAGGTTATGTTGGTTTGGTGTCAGGACTTTGTTTAGCCTCTAAAGGCCATAAAGTCAAATGTTATGATAATAATATCAAGATAATTAATTCATTAAATAAAGGAATTCCCACAATTTATGAGGAAGGTTTAGAATCAATTTTAAATCTGACTTTAAAGTCAAAAAATTTCAAAGCAGAATTAATTTCAGAAAAAACAAACTTTGAAAGTGAATTAATAATCATTGCAGTAGGTACTCCGTCTGAAAATGGAAAAATTGATTTAAAATACATAAGGCAAGTTTCAAAACTTATAGGATTAGTATTAAAAAGCAATGACAAGTTTTTATCAATTATTGTAAAAAGTACTGTAACACCAGGTACTACCGATACAATAGTTCGCAAAATAATTGAAGAAAACTCTGGAAAAAAATTAGGTCAATTTGGGCTTGGTATGAATCCAGAATTTTTGAGAGAGGGTAATGCAATTGATGATTTTATGAATCCAGACCGTATTGTTATTGGATATGAAGATGATAAAACAAAAAAATTATTAAAGAGGCTTTATAGCCCATGGGAATGTGATAAGATTTATGTTAATACTCGTTCAGCAGAAATGATTAAATATGCAAACAATAGCCTATTAGCAACTCAAATTTCTACAGCGAATGAGTTAGCAAATATTGCTACAGCTATTGGCAATATTGATATTATGGATGTAATGAATGGAGTATTCGCTGATAAAAGATGGAGTCCAATTTTAAAAAATAAAAAACGTATTTCTCCAGAAATACTTAATTATTTAATTCCAGGATGTGGTTTTGGAGGGAGTTGTTTCCCCAAAGACGTCCAGGCACTAAGAAGTAAGGCTTATGAAGTTGGTCTTGAGCCAAGTATTTTAGATGCTGTGTTAAGCGTTAATACTAAACAGCCACAACAAGCGATAAGCTTATTAAAAGAATCAATAGATGAGCTAAATGAGAAAAAGGTACTCCTATTAGGGCTCGCTTTTAAACCTGGCACAGATGACATCAGAGAATCAATTTCAATAAAACTAGCAAATATTTTACTAAATGAAAATGCGAAAATTTTTGCGCATGATCCAATAGCAATAAAAGACACTCAGAAGCTTTTTAAAAATTCTAAAAATATAAAGTTTATTGAATCATGGGAAGAAAAAATTTCAAATGTCGATATAATTATAGTTGCTACTAAATGGGATGAGTATAAAAAACTCTTGAAAATTAAATTACAAAAAAGAATTAAAGATAAAGTACTTTTTGATTTGAGACGCTTTTTTAATCCATCTGATTTTCTAGATTGTCGTTATTTGACAATTGGAAGATCAACAAAACTATATGTTTAATTAATAAAGAAAATTATGGGGCTTTCATTCAAATGACCGATTTTAAAAAACAAAATCTAGAAGAGAAAATATTCAAATTAACATCAGAATATTATCGAGAATACCATGAAAATATAGAGTTTAAACCAGGTGTAACAAAAATAGGTTATGCGGGGAGAGTTTTTGATCAATATGATATGATAAATGGTGTAAAGAGTATGCTTGACTACTGGCTTACATCTGGACCATTTACTGAAAAATTTGAAACTTTAATGCAAAACTATTTTAATTCATCAAGAGCTTTATTAGTTAATTCTGGATCTAGTGCTAATTTATTAATGATGGCTACATTGTGTAGTAAAAATATTCCTAATCACTTGAAAGAGGGTGATGAGGTAATTACACCAGCTGTAACGTTTCCAACAACATTAACCCCCATAGTTCAAAATAATCTTGTACCAGTTTTTGTTGATTGCAATCCTGGTGAATACAATATAGATACTTCTAAAATTGAAAATGCTATAACAGATAAAACAAGATGTATATTTATTCCTCATACAGTTGGAATTCCTGCAGATATGGAAAAATTAATTGAGATAGCCGAAAAATATAAACTTTTTTTATTAGAAGATGGTTGTGACTGTTTGGGCGCAAAATGGGATGGACGACTTATGGGAACATTTGGCGATATGTCTTCTATCTCTTTTTATCCTGCACACCATATGACCATGGGTGAAGGAGGAATGGTAATCGTAAATAATAGATTAATGAGAAAAAATGCATTATCGATAAGAGATTGGGGGCGTGATTGTTGGTGTGATCCTGGACAAAATGATACGTGTGGAAAACGGTTTGAATGGCAACTTGGTGAATTACCTTTTGGATATGACCACAAATATATTTATTCAAACTTAGGTTATAATTTAAAAGCTACAGATATGCAAGCTGCCCTAGGTTGCTCTCAATTTGATAAACTCCCAAGTTTTATAAAAGCTCGCCAAGATAATGCAAATTATTATTTGGAATCATTTTCTGATTTATCTGATAAATTTATACTCCCTAAAATTCCAAATAAAGCAGAACCTTCCTGGTTTGGGTTTCCCGTTACCTTGAAAGATAATGTAGATAAAATTAAATTTGTTTCTTGGCTTGAAGAATCAAAAATTGAAACAAGACAAGTTTTTGGTGGAAATATATTAAAACAACCGGGTTTTATGAATATAAACCATAGAATATCAGGTAATTTAGATGGTACTAATAAAATAATGTCTAACACCATATTTTTTGGTGTTTATCCAGGCATAACAGAAGATATGCGCGAATATGTTGTTGATAAAATATACAGTTTTTTCAAATGAAAAGATTTAAAGCTTTAGTAACAGGTGGAACTGGATTTATTGGTTCTCATCTTGTTGAGTCACTTTTGAATGATGGTTTAGAAACTCATATTATTATTAGGACTGATTCTAACTTAGATGTTTTGGATAGAAGCAATCCTTCTTTACATATTCATATATATGATGGGACTACATCAAATATTATTAATATTTTTAAGAAAAATAAGCCAGATATTGTATTTCATTTAGCTTCTACAGTTATATCGGAGCATACTTCAAATGATATTGAGTCAATAATTAAATCTAATATTTTATTAGGAGCACAAATTTTAGAAGCTATGCATGTCAATGATATTGATAAGTTAATTAATACGAGTACTTTTTGGCAAAACTATAACAATGATGATTATAATCCAGTTTGCTTATACGCCGCAACTAAAGAAGCATTTGAAAACATAATTAGATATTATGTTGAAATAAATTCATTAAAAGTAATTAATCTAAAGTTATTTGATACTTATGGCCCTAATGATAAAAGAGGAAAATTGTTTACAATTTTAAGAAATGCTGTTAAAAAAAATAAAACATTAGATTTGAGTCCAGGAGAGCAATTGATTGATCTTGTATATATTGATGATGTTATTAATGCTTTTCGGGTTTCAGCTGTTAGGCTATTTGAGAAATCTTCAAAAATAAAATTGGAAAATTTTGTAGTTTCATCTGGTTATCCATTATCTTTAAAAACAATTGTATCAAAGTTTTATAAAAGTTTAGATGAAGAGGTGAATATAAACTGGGGTGGAAAAAAATATAAAGATAGACAAGTTATGACTCCATGGAATAAAGGAAAAATACTTCCTAACTGGGAACCTTCCATATCATTAGCTGATGGAATAGATTTAGTTATTGATAATCAATAGCCAAATCTATTCAATATACTAAAATAAATATTATATGAAAAAATGTTAAATAGTAAAGTTCTAACAAATTCAATCATTTTATTTTCAACTTTATTTGTTGCTGCCATTTTTGTTTATGGATTTGGCCTTGAGTTTTTTTATGATGATTTTATTACTTTAAAAAATTATTCATCCGATGAGCTTAAAGATTCATTAACTAATAGTTGGTCTTTGGATAGACTTGAAAATCCAGGGTTTAGACCATTATTTAACTATATATTTGACTCATTATGGAATAATTTTGGAATAAATCCACTTTTTTACTCTCTTTTTCAAAGCTTTCTTATTTTTTTGCAAGGAGCAATAATTTATCGCCTTTTTAAATTATTTAGTGATGATAGTCTATTAAACTATTTATTAACTCTTTTAGTTTTAATTTTCACTGATCAATTCTTGTGGAGAATATTTATTGTTGAGATTCCTTCATTAATTTCTAGCGTAATCCTTCTCTATGGAATTCTAATAATTCTGTCAGATAGTAATTATAAAAAATTAATTTTATCTTATATTCTTTTATTAATTGCCTCTTTAATCAAAGAAACCAATTTTTTATTTATTTTTACCCCTCTTATAATTACTATACTCAATCAGAAAAAGTTTTTCTCTAAATTGATTTTAATACAATATTTATTTTTGGGCTCTTTTTCTGCTATTTATATATCTATGAGGAGTTCAGCTTTAGAGCAAGTGCCTGCAATATTGCAGATGAATTATGGCTTTAGTATTAAAAAAATTATTAATCTATTAATTAATTTTAGTTTAGAATTTCCAGAATCTTTGGGTTTAAACAAGTTTACTGGGATTGTTTTGATTCCAATAATTGCATTATTTTTATTATTTAAGGTTAAAAATATTGGTCTTAATAATTTATTACAATCATTCTTCAATCTATCAAACAATATTAAATTAATTTTATTTTTACTTCTTTGCTCAATGGGTTCTTTTCCATTTTACTCTGCGGGAAGATTAAGGGGCTATTTTGTAATATTTTTAGCTACTCTTTTTATAATAATAATTAAATACTATAATTATAATAGAAGAAACATACTAATTTTCTTGAGCGGGCTTATAGTTGTTAATGGTCTTAATAATATATTATTAACCAAAAAGTATATTCGTGAAAAATATACACTCTCAACTATGATATATTTTAACCCTATGTACAGAATTTCTATGCATCTCGGTGAAGCTGAGAGTCAAATTGATTACTTAGAAAAATCACATGTTAATACTTCTGCTATTAAGTCATATTCAAAAATAATTAAGTCAATTAAAGAAAAAGATGTATACTATAAAGATAAATTCATTGATGATTTAGGAATCGAATTTATTCAACTAAAAATCAACAATGACAATTTAAATATTATGAAATATGAATTTTCTGAATTTTTTTTAAATGGATTCTCAGGGTTTTATTTTTTACATGGTATACCTAGCATGCCAATTCATGGTGCATGGCGAAATCAAGTTTTTAGTTTAATTGAACATTTAAATAAGAAAAGTAATAATTATAACTATAGGCTGCCGACAGTAAGTGAGTACAACTCTATAGCTAGTGGAGTTCAATCAGTATTTGATACTCCTATTAATAAATTTGAATCAAAAAATATTAAAGAAATTGAAGAAACATTAGAAAATAAATTTGGTATTCATGGTTTATATAATAATGTAAATGAATGGACTTCTGATGATATAAGCACAGATTTTGGTTTAATTTTTGGTGGTGATGCCCATGTTGGTAATCATAGCATTGTTTTTGCAGATCAATCACAACGTTTAGATGGTCATCATACAAAGTTTTATGGGTTTCGTCTTATAGCTGAAGAAAAGTAAAATTATGAATAAAAAATTATTTCAGAATATTCTATTATTATTTACTTCAAGTATTTTTTGCTTAATTATTCTAGAGTTGGGAATTCGTATAATTTCGCCACCGCCACCTTTTGATCCAAATTTCCCATTGGTCCCATTTCAAAAAGAAAAAATGAAATTGAATATAAAAGGAATCTCTAATGTTGGAAATTATTCAACAAATAAGTGGGGATTAAGAGGGGAAGAGCCACCTTTAGACTGGGATAACAACTTTACGATATTATGTGTTGGTGGGAGTACTACAAGATGTAGACATTTAGATGACAAAAAAACGTGGCCTCATTTATTGCAAGAGAAGATGAGAACTCATTATAATAATAATATTTGGATAGGCAATGCTGGTTTTTCTGGACATACAACTAATGGTCATTTAATTTTTGTAGAAAAAGTTGTTGAAAAAATTAAGCCGGATTATGTTATCATACTTGCTGGTTTTAATGATTTAGGAAAGTCAATTTCACAAGTTGCAAGTTTATCAAATAATCCACGTGAATCTACCGGTTTAAAATATTATTTATATTCAAATTTAAGATTGGTGCAAATTTTTTACTTGTGGGTTAAAATAATTAAAGATAAGCCCGCTTATGATTTATTTGAGTCAGTAGAATACAAGCCTAATAAAATAGATTTTAAACCAGATTCGATTTCCGCGAATCTTAATTTGTCTTTGCCTACTTTAATTGAATTTGAGAAAAATATAAAGAAAATAATTATTAAATTAAATAATGATGGAATTAAGCCACTTTTTTTAACTCATCCTATGTTATGGGAAGATAATGAGTATTGGTCAGATAAAGATGGAACTCAAGGCTGGGTTACCAAGCCACGCTATAGATTGACCTCTGCTCAGTATGCAAATCTATTGAAAATATTTAATAAAAAGCTTATAGAAATTTGTACATTAGAAAATATAGATTATTTTGATTTAGCAAAAGTCATTCCAAATTCATTTAAGAATTATTACGATAATGTTCATTATACAGAACAAGGTTCAGAGTTAGTAGCGACAGCAATTTTTGAATATTTAAGAACTAAAAATATGTCTTATACTAAGTGATGTACATACTCGGAATCTCAGCATATTATCATGATAGTGCAGCATGCCTAATAAAGGACGGTGAAATTATTTCCGCTGCCCAAGAAGAAAGATTTACTCGAATAAAGCATGACCAAAATTTTCCATCTAAAGCTATTAAGTTCTGTCTTGAACATGAAGGCATTGATTCTTCACAGCTTGATTTTATTGCTTTCTATGATAAACCTTTTCTCAAATTTGAAAGAATTTTAGAGACCCATCTTACTTATGCTCCAAAAGGAGTTAAATCTTTTTTAAAAGCAATGCCAATATGGATTAAGAAAAAACTCTGGATTAAAGAGCTTATCAAAGAAGAACTTAATTATAATGGTAAAATTTTATTTCCAGAGCATCACCTTTCACATGCTGCTTCAGCATTTTATGCTTCGCCATTTAAGGAAGCTGCTTTTCTTACATTAGATGGTGTTGGCGAATGGTCTACTACCAGTTATGGAATTGGGAATAATAATAATATTGAAATGTTAGCTGATATAAAATTTCCTCATTCATTAGGACTTCTTTACTCAGCATTTACTTATTACACAGGATTCAGGGTTAACTCGGGTGAATACAAGGTTATGGGACTAGCACCATATGGTGAGCCAAAATATAAACAATTAATTTATGATTATCTTATTGATGTAAAAGAAGATGGTTCTTTTAAAATGAATATGGATTATTTTAATTATAATGTTGGTTTAACAATGACTAGTAAAAAGTTTGATAAGCTTTTTGGTGGCCCTCCAAGAAAGCCAGAATCTAAATTAACTCAAAAAGAGATGGATCTAGCTAAATCCATTCAGGTGGTAACTGAAGAAATAGTTTTAAAAATGGCAAAATTTGTTAAAAAAACTACAGGCATGAAGTATTTGTGTCTTGCAGGAGGAGTTGCTCTAAACTGCGTAGCTAATGGTAAATTATTAAGATCTGGTTTATTTGACGATATTTATATTCAGCCTGCAGCTGGAGATGCTGGGGGTGCATTGGGATGTGCATTAATAACCTGGTATCAATATTTGGGAAATAAAAGAATTGTAATTAATAATAAAGATTTTATGAAAGGAGCTTATTTAGGCCCAGAGTTTAGCAACTCAAGTATAAAAAGTTATTTAGATAAAAATAGCTATACTTATAAATATTTAAATGAATCTGAATTACCAGAAAACATAGCAGACCTTATAGCAAATGAAAAAGTGATTGGTTGGTTTCAGGGGAGAATGGAATTTGGGCCAAGAGCACTTGGTGGAAGAACAATTATTGGAGATGCTAGATCTTCAAAAACACAAAAGACTATTAACCTTAAAATAAAATATAGAGAAAGCTTTAGACCTTTTGCTCCATCAGTTAGGCAAGAAAATATATCTGAATATTTTGATATAGATAGAGAAAGTCCTTACATGCTTTTAGTCGCAGATGTAAATAAAAAAAAGCAGCTTTCAATGACTGACGAAGAAAATTCTTATTTTGGAATGAAAAAATTGAATATAGTACGTTCGGAGATTCCCGCTGTTACACATGTAGATTATTCTGCTCGAATTCAATCAGTTAATAAAGAGACAAATCCTGTTTATCATCAACTTTTGACAAAATTTAATGAAAAATATGGATGTGCTGTAATTGTTAATACATCTTTTAATGTTAGAGGCGAACCTATCGTATGTACACCAAATGATGCTTATTTATGTTTTATGCGAACGGAAATGGATTATTTGCTATTAGGAAATTACCTCTTAGATAAAAGTAAGCAAGCGCCATTAGATGATGATTCTGACTGGATGTCTGAATTTGAACTTGATTAAAAAATGATTAATGAATTAAAAAATATTAAATCTGAAAAAAGTGACTTAAAAAAATTTGCGAATGTAATAGGAGCAACAATTTTATTGATTGCAGTTATATTATTCTTTTTTGATAAAGAAGTTTATAAAATATTTTCTATTACAGGTATTTCATTAATATTTTTAGGATTTATTTTTCCGGTATTTCTCAAGCCAATTTATTTAGTTTGGATGTCTTTCGCTGTTTTTATGGGCTGGGTTATGACTAGAGTGATATTAGGTTTTTTATTTTATTTTATAGTTACCCCAATTAGTCTAGTTGCTAAACTATTTGGCAATAAGTTTTTAGATTTAGGTAAAAACTTAGAAGATAAATCTTATTGGAATAATAGAGATAGCGCTATAGAAAAAAATCAAAACTATGAAAATCAATTTTAATATAAATGAGGAAAAATGTCTAAAATCTCAATATTTTTAGAGTTGTGGAGTTTTTTAAAAAATCGCAAAAAATGGTGGTTAGCTCCAATAATCTTTTCTTTATTAATTCTTGGAACATTAATTGTCCTAGCAGAAGGTTCGGCTTTAGCCCCTTTAATATATACGCTATTCTAGTTTTAATAGCTTATTATTTTTAGATAAATAATGATAAAAATAGGAATTATAGGCGCTGGAGCAATTGCTGAGGACCATCTTCGAGTATTAGAAACGTTTAATGATGTATCTATTGTTGCAATCTCTAATAGATCAAAAGATAGGCTTGATTTTATAAAAGATAAATATGATATAGGTCACAGTTATCTTGATTATAATCAAATGATTAAGGAAATAAAATTAGATGCTATTTTTGTTACAGTTAGTTTATTTAATTTAACTGAAGTCACTTCTGCTTGTTTAGAATCAGGAA
>CEUA01006154.1_pt1 | contig 27156 bp, 18 predicted proteins | sample 361541 | NCBI WGS metagenome assembly CEUA01 (sample SAMEA2623079, study PRJEB7988) | marine metagenome | isolation source: saline water (ENVO:00002010), including
GCCCCCCGCGTTCTGATTGGCCGTGATAGGTGCTAGCGTAGGTCGGCAGGCGGGTGCGAAATGCGCCGAGCATGCGCGCTACAGACAAGTCGTATTTCTTACCGGCTAAATCCCAGAGTGCGTTGTCGAGGGCGCCGTGGCCCATGTGGTCGTAGGCACGCACTTCGCGCTTTAAGTCGTCGTAGATCAGCTCGCGTTGTTCCGGGTCGCGGCCCAATAGTTGGGGGGCCAACATCTGTATCTGGCCGAGCGTCGACGGCGTGCCGACCCAGTGTGTTACGTATTCGCCTTGGGCACCGTCGTCGCAGCGGATGCGGATAGCCTGACGGGTCATATTGAGTTGAGAATTAGGGAGGTGGATCATATTGCCGACGCCCGAAGCAGCGTGGGACCCCAAGCCTAAGTTTTGTACGTAAAATTCAAAGACGTGGATTTCGACGCGATCTATTAAGCCCATTATTTTAGATTCCTTGTTGTGCTCTATTTAAGCTCGGAGGCGAAAACGTATTACCAAATATTTAAACCAAAACGGTACAAAAGTTTGGCGACTATATCAAGGTTTTGATAGGCGCACCCAAGAACCGCTATATACTGGTTTGGCAAGGACGCGAAAGGGGGTAATAAGGGGTTCGCCTTCAGGCATGGGCCCCTTCGTGTTGTCTACGCCGTTGAGTAACGTTATCAAAGGTGCAACCTGTTCCGACCAGATGAAGGTGTCTCTACGGGTAAGCGGAAGGTGCCCGCAAAAAAATACTCCTCGTAAACTGTTGATTTACAAGGAGTAAAATGGCGGGACCGACGAGACTCGAACTCGCGACCTCCGGCGTGACAGGCCGGCGTTCTAACCAGCTGAACTACGATCCCATTTACAAGACGAAAAAAGTAAACCTACCTATTTCACTTGTCAATAGGTTGCTTGTTTTCATGCTGCCACTTCAGTCCTTCTTTTTTTAGTCGTTTAAGTGCACTGCGCATCAGTTGACGTTTGAGTGGTTTTAGATGATCGACGAATAATATACCATTTAGATGATCTATTTCATGCTGAAGAGCTCTAGCATAGAAACCTGAACCCTCAGTGGAGAAGGTCTGGCCCTCTTTATCGATAGCTTCTACCTTAACAAACTCATAGCGTTTTACGTCACCGTAAAGATTAGGAAAGCTCAGGCATCCTTCTTCACCAATTTGTTCTCCCTCAGCAACCACAATGCTAGGATTTATCAATGCTATCGGGCCGTGTTCTGGCTGTTGACTTGATACGTCTATAACCAGAACCCGCACACTCAAACCTATTTGTGGTGCAGCAAGCCCAACGCCCTCCGCAGCTCGCATAGAATCAAACAGATCATCTATGAGTCCGGATAAATTTTCGTCAAAATCACCTACTGATTTACAGGGAACTCTCAAAACGTCAGCACCAAATCTGACTATTTCCTGTTTCATGTTTGGAGTGGGTGTAGATCTAGTGCGATATAACGAAATTTTGTTGCTTCCATATCTAAAATTAATTGATTCCGGAGTTTATCCTTGCTTAAACGCCTAATGTCATTTTCAGATAGCCTAAGGTAAAGAAGTTGTTCGCGGTCTTCATAGCAGCCGCTATTGAAATTGTTTTTATCGAAAATGGATTGCATGTATTTTCTCAGCGAGCAGTCGTTTTCTTCCGAAATTCGTAGAAGTACTTCGTTCATACTTCCTGAACGAAAGCCACGAAGATCAATCGTTGAATAAAGATAGCCTATTTCTTCCATGGCTTTTACTATCATTTTTCTACAAGAAGGCGAATCAAGTAGTTCGGATAATTCAGAATCTGGAATTTCAATGCGAGCGAGATCGTTGTGGTGCCTTGACCGAACTTGATTATAGCCTATTTGCCTTTTTAGAAACGCTTCTGCGCGGTCGATCTGCTTGAGCCCTTTCTCAGTAACTGTAATACCGTACGGAAATCGAGAAGATAGGCAAGCCATGGCAGGTCGATCCCATACAGATAATCCCCAACGCTTAGCGAGTATTCGTACGTCTTTTTTCGTCATAGCTACTTCTGCTAATGGTGCTCGGACACCCGTCTCCTCAGCGGCTTTTGCTCCTGGACGGAAATCCCCAACATCGTCTGCGTTTTGCCCGTATAAAATAAAATTTACTTCCAAGTCTCGTGCCATTTTGGTCATGTGAGAGAATAGTTCGCTCTTGCAGTGGTAACATCTATCCGGTGAGTTCTTAGCGTATTCTGGGTTATCTAATTCACGGGTCTTGATAATTTTGTGGGGTATATCGAATTTGGAAGTAATTTCTTTCGCACGCTCTAATTCGCCACTTGCATAGCTTTCAGAATCGGCTGTTACACAGATTGCATTTTTACCGAGGACACGGTATGCTGCCACGGCTAACATAGCACTGTCGACTCCGCCAGAATAACCAATTAGGACGCGACCCATAGGTTTCAAGAGGCTTTCTAACTGAAATAATTTGTTTTCAATGATTCCCTTATCTTCTATGTCAGAGACTGCAAATGAATTTTCCATTAGAATCCTTTTTCCTGCAGATTTTCAGGCTGGAGAGCGCAAGGAGTAATTATCGCATCGACCATACCGTGCAAGATCTTTTTATCGGGTGGACAAACTACTGCCTGTACGCCGGATAGATTTGGTGTGCCATCAATTAAATAGAAATAAGGTCTAATCAATGTGCGACCACGCATTGGCTTGAGTTTGTCATCGTAGAAATCGTAGTAGTGCATAGTTTTACGTATAGATTTATGGAATTTTTGGAGTATGTATGGTGTTTGTTTAAATTGATCGAGCCCTATCTGAATTTTTCTGTTCCACGTTTCTTCGGACATGTCATGGCCAACAGAAACGCCTTTGCTCTCGTAAGCTAATTCGGAAAATCCCGATGGCTTGATTACCAATTCGCGCTGCTTTTTACTGAGTCCTTTGAGTTGATCCCAACTATTAATGGGAAGATTATTAATTTCAAGATTAGACACACTTGCGTGGGGGGGAATTGGACGTGGGTCTAAAATCCAAGTTTGAGGTATTAACGTAGATAATTGATCAAAAGCCGTTTGCCGTAATTCTTTTTTCCAAAACGATGTCAAGCATGGATGGTGGAATAGGGCTAACCATAGTTTTTCCTCCAAATAGGCTTTGGGTGGTGGCGTTAACCGAACGTTATTTTTTTTCGTGAAATAGGAGATTAATTCAGCTTTCGGTATATTTTTGAGGTCAAATAATTCAAAAAATCGATAGATGGCATCGATTCGATTTTTGAGGCCTTGATCTTTGATGAATAGACCTGCATTGTCGAAATGAATGTCGCGAGGGTGAATGCAGTAGGCTTGAGAGTGGCTTTGGTTAAATTGATTTGCTATCCATTGCATTTCGGCACGATATGATTCAGATTCGTCAGAAACTACAAAGGCAATAGTTGGTTTTGGTGTATTGGTGGAAGCCGAAAGGGCATTATAAAATCCTTCAATCAAACCGTTGCGTCCTCCAATTAAATCATATCCCAGATCCGAATAAAGATGAGATATTTGAGCAGTGAATCCCATCCCACCAGGTACGGAATCCATTTCAATAATTCGGAAACCCTCTTCAGTAAGCAGTAAATCGGGACGCATTACTAACGGCAGTTGAGACTTTATTCGGTTCCACAGGCCCATTTCAGTAATGTGGCTTGGTTTTCCAAGATCCAAATATTCAGTTATCCATGAAGGTTGGAGGCCTTTTGCACTTTGATGGTATAGTGTATTGGCTGCTTTATAAAACTGATGAAGGCTTTTGCCCAATTCTTTCAGTTCATTTATTTGCTCTTGATTTAACCAAAATGGTTCTGGAGAGATTCGCCAAGGTAGGTTACTTTGAGGATGTATGTGTTCGCGATCTCCTTCAAATAAGCCGCCTTTTGGTGTACGTTCGTTTAATGCTATACATATCTGACGTGGATCGGACTTAGCGTTCAACGGCGACATAATACCTCTTAGAATGCGTTAATTAGGTCTGGAGCAGGTTAACAATTTATGGGATGTCAGAATGAAGGTCAACGATCTTATTAATACGCTTGCGGTTCAAATTCGATTCTTGGGTATATTAGGAAATAAATATGGGAGATAGAAATGGAACTAACGAATCGGCGGGTAATTATTACAGGAGCTGGTCAGGGTATTGGACGCGCTATAGCTATTGCGATGGGACGTTCCGGTGCTCGTCTCTACCTATGGGGTCGGACAGAAAGTAACTTGTTAGAAACACAGAAATATGTTCGTTCAGTTGGAGCGGAGGTTGAAGTTACTACCATAGATGTTTCGGTTGCTTCAGAGGTTAAAAGGGCTTGGGATTTAGTAGCTGGTAGGTGGGGCGGTATAGACGTTTTGGTGAACAATGCTGGTGTGCAGGGTCCAATGGGTTATATGCATGAAATTGATTTTGAGGATTGGTGGAAGACAATAGAAATTAACCTTCGTAGCACATTCCTTTGTTCGCAAAGTGTTTTGCCAGATATGATAATGCAAAACAGGGGAAAAATTATAAATTTGTCAGGTGGAGGTGCGGTGACGCCACGCCCATTTTTTAGTGCTTATAGTGCCTCAAAAGCCGCAATTGTGAGGTTAACCGAAACCCTTGCGGCCGAAGTAAAACATAATGGTATAGACGTAAATGCCATTGCTCCAGGTGCAGTGAACACACAAATGTTGGATCAACGCTTGGCAGCGGGATCGAGTATTGGAGAAGTTGAGCGTGAGGCGGCTACAGACCTTGTCCAGGATGGAGGCATCGATATTGCCAAGCCGGCCGCCTTGGCTGTGTTTCTAGCTTCGGACAAATCCAATGGTTTGAGTGGTCGTTTGCTTTCGGCAGTATGGGATCCGTGGGAAAAAATGGATTTAAAAAAGGTTATGGAGACGGAATCTTTTACAATGCGGCGATTGAATATGGACGAGGGATCAATTGTATAGTGTGGCAATTGTTGGAGCGGGATCTATTGGAAAAAAACGAGCCAAAGTAGCGATGGCACATCCATACTGTAATGTGGAATATATTTGCGACATAGATTATAAAAAGGCTGAAATTTTGTCTGCTGAATTTGGGGCTAAGCCTGTTTCTTCGTGGCAACATATAGTTGACAGTGAGGTTGATATTGTGGTTGTATCTACGTCGCATGAGCATTTAGCTTCCATCAGCACCGCATGTCTGAAGACCGGCAAACATGTTCTCTGTGAGAAACCTATGGGGCGCTATCCAAGCGAGGTGTATTCAGCGGTGGAAGCTGCAGAGGAAACAGGAGCCGCACTCTGGGGTGGATACAACCATCGTTACCATCCTTCTTTGCAAAAGTTAAAAAGTATTTGTGATTCGGGTGAATTAGGTAGGTTGCTAAGTGTTAGAGCTCGTTATGGACATGGTGGCCGTCCCGGATACGACAGAGAATGGCGGGCAATACCCGAAATTGCTGGGGGTGGAGAGTTACTTGATCAGGGTATTCACTTGGTAGATTTGTCACTTTGGTTATTGGGAGATTTTTCGGAAGTAAGTGGTTACGTAGAGACACATTATTGGGACTTGAAGCCATTAGAAGACAATGCTTACGGTTTATTTCGTACGGCGGATGGACAGATTGCATCAATACATGCTAGTTGGACGCAATGGAAAAACTTATTTTGCTTCGAAGTTTTTGGTCGGGAGGGTTATGCGGTTGTTGAAGGATTGGGTCGGTCATACGGTCGAGAAAAATTGCGCATCGGTATACGACGTGAAGAAGGTGGTGTTCCCAAGGAGAGAACCTATCCATTTTCGGAATGTGATATTTCTTGGGAGCTTGAATGGACTGACTTTTTAGATAAAATTGCACGGAATAAGTCAGAAGATCCTCAGTGTTTAGGGGGCCTAACGGCAATCGAATGGGTTTATCGGCTTTATCGGGCAAGCGCAGAGAGACGTGCGATAGATCATACGGAAGTGGTTAAGTAGTTGAAAAAATTTGATTTGTGAAAATTAAATCGTAAAATAGGTTTTTTTTTTTGTAGATTTGTGCATTTTTTTTTGAAAAACTTACCGAAAAGTTCGTAGATTAGTAAGGTGGTTAAAGGATGTTAGTGTATGCGAGAGAGGTATCGTGTTTTAGAATATTTAAATCCTTTATTTGAAATATTATTGTTACCCGCTAATAGCTAAGGAAGGATGGATACCTTGATAGATACTGGCATTAGAACGGACCAAGATGCGGCACAGTCCCAACGAATTTCTCTGGCTTACCGTCGCTTGGCCAATGCTATGATTCTCAGTACGTTGCGAGAGATATCCAAGAACGAAGAAGAAATCGTAAGTGAGGATCAGTTAGAAATGTCGTTCGTTGAGAGTCGTAGAATAGATCCATGGTGTGAGTTGGCCGGGCTTGAGCCGGAAGTAGTTAGACGCGCTGCGAGAAGATTGATTCATGAAGGTGGATCAATACAGCTTTGATGGATCTTTAGTTTTATATCCGTGTCATAAAAAACACGTTCGGAATTTTTTTCGAACGTGTTTTTTATGATTTATGGTCTAACTGGTGTATGTTCCTCACATAATTTAGAAGTCCTTGTACAACCTTCTCGGCATCGCGTTGGCGTAATTGTTCGAATCTTAATGCCCACACGTGATCTCGGTAGGCCATGTTACGTAATTCTAGGAGGACTTTTACATCAGCGGGATTGTCTCGCAAAACTCCGAGTCCCTGGCCTCTGGCTCTCGCCCCTGCTCCAAAGGTGTTCAGTAGGCCTTCAGCAAAACGCTTTGAATTTTGATCTATTCGTTGCCCTGAACGGCTTTCGTAATAGAGAACGAGCGGTGCTTCGGGAGCATTATGGTCTATGTCAGCATGGAATGACAGAAAGATCCGTTTTCCTTTAGGTGTTTTCTTGAAAGCTCTTTGGGCAATTCTAACGCGGGTAGCAAGATTGCCTCCACGGGGCCAATCTCTTCGATTATTGCTTTTGTTGTGTCTCAGTGAGTTGTATACCTCATTTTTTTCATTTACGAAGGTAGCCGTTGGCGGATCGTTGCTGCGAATAAGGTGATTGGGGGATAGTAATGTGATAGTTACGTTTGCACCGTGAAGTCGCAAGAGTACATATACTCGCAAGGCAATATCGTAAACGTATTCGTCTTCTGTTACGAAAAGCGTCGTATTATTTCCATCTATGGTCTTTGCTATTGCCCCTGGATCTAAGCCACCGTGACCAGGATCTAATACTATATGCCAACCTTTTAACGTACTGCTCAATTTTCCTAAACTATTGATTTTTTCTTGGAACTTTTCCCATAGGGCTTTTGCGGTTTTAAATGTCGAATAAGGTGAATTAGGATGACTTTCATAATAACTTTTATTCTTTTGGTGGTTGGCATTGGGTTTCTTCCCGTAGTACGGACCATTTTTCGATCTAAATGTTTTAGGATGATTTATTTGTAGAGAACGCCAATCTATTTTTGAGAGTTCTAGCCAGCGAAGAGGTCTTACTTTTAATTTTTCTCCAGGATGAATTATGCTCTTTTTAAGCTTATTTAACTTTCGAAGCTCGGCTAAACTCATCTGGTGCAGTCGAGCGATTTCTCCCAAATAGTCTCCAGTTTGGACGACATAAATGGCATAGTTTTCTGTATTCGGAATTAATTTGAGCTCTTGGCCGGGATAGATTCGATCACTGTTAAGGTTGTTAAGTTCTCTTAGTAAATTCACGCTTATACCGTAAGCTCTGGCTATCTCCCACAAAGCGTCGCCGCGTTCAACTAGGTGAACATCGTTCGATGCTTGTTTTAATCGCAGCTTTTGTCCAATTAGGATTTGATCCCCGTTTAAGCCATTTAGATTGCGTAAAACATTTAAATTCAATTGGTAATTTTCAGCGATTTCCGACAGGGTTTCACCCGAACGGACTACATGAACAGCTTCGTGCAAATTTGTGGGTTGGACCAGTAATTTTTGACCAGGTTTTATGGATTTGCTATTTAATTTGTTTATCTGAACTAGTAAATCCAGAGAGATATCATAATTACGAGAAATTTCGTACAAAGTGTCGCCCTTTTTTACAAAATAATAGTTCGAAGGCTTAGGGCGGGCATTGGATTTTTTTTGTTTGGTATTCAGAGGTATTAATCGTAATTCTTGTCCTGGATAAATCAGTTGATTATTTGTTATTGAATTCCATTCGTTTAGGTCATGTGGCTTGATATTATGTCGAATTGCGATTTGAGAAGCAGTATCACCTCTTTTTACAATATATGTTTCAACTCTTTCATCTTGTTCGTTTATGTTTTGTTTGCCAAAGGGTATCCGTAATTTTTGTCCTAATCTAATGCGATTTTTATTTAGATTGTTAATCTCGGACAGTATATCCACTGTTGTGTTAAACCGGATGGCTAAGTGTGATAACGTATCTCCGGTGCGCACTATATAAACTTTGGAATTGGATGGAATATCTAAGGTCTGTCCTTGATAGATTATATCATTTTCAAGGTTATTTAGCTGAATTAGTTGAAATTGACTTACGCCAAAGCGCTGTGAAATTTCTGATAGAGTATCTCCACGTTTAATCACATAGGACGAGGATTCAGCACCGAAACAGGTTTGTCCAGTCAGAGTGCAGATGAAGAATGTAATTGACCAAATTGAACGCGACATGAATATCAAACAACCTTGGGACGTTTGTCGGGGTACGAGGTAATCAATAATAGGTCTTTCGTGATTACCAAGCAAAGGTTGTCCACACACTTTTGCTTTCATTCGTGTTGCAATGTAGGTTATTGAAAATGACCAAAAACCTTCAAAAATTGCCCTCGGTAGATTCTGTTCTCTCATGTGGAGACATTGAACCTCTTTTTGAGCGTTATCGCAGGGAACTTGTTGTAGATGTTGTGAGAATGACATTAAAGCGTTGGCGGCAAAAAATTTCTACCCCAGAAACAGATATTGATCGGCACGCAATATTGTATTCGATCTGCTCCGAGGTTAAATCTTTTTGTTTAGACTGGGATAGTCCGGTGATGTGCCGAGTTATTAATGGAACGGGAGTAATTTTACACACTGGTTTAGGAAGGGCTCCACTGGCGAGATCCGTTCAGGACTCTCTGCTCAGAAGTGCTTCTTACACTAATATAGAGTTTGAATTAACAAGAGGGCGACGTGGATCTCGGTTGAAACATGTGGACGGTTTATTGCGGCAATTTTGTGGTGCTGAAGCAGTCGCTGTAGTGAATAACAACGCAGCGGCTGTGACGCTTTCGCTTCAGGCATTGGCATCAGATCAGGAGGTATTGGTTTCACGCGGTCAGCTTGTTGAAATAGGTGGTTCATTCCGTATTCCTGAAATTATAGAAGCTAGTGGTGCTCGTCTTCATGAAGTCGGAACTACAAATCGAACACACTTGACAGATTATGCGTCTGCAATAAATGAGAATACGGGGGCGTTACTTATTGTACATCCCAGCAATTTTCGGGTTTGCGGGTTTACCGCTGAAACCTCAGTTGAAGATTTGGCTCAATTGGCAAAACGTGCAAATATCCCCCTTATTTACGACTTGGGCGGTGGTGCTCTTTTTGATTTAACAACTTGGGGGTTGCCAAAGGAACCAGTTGTTAGCGAAGAGTTATCGCGGGGAGCTGATATAGTCACATTTAGTGCTGATAAGATTCTCGGTGGTCCACAGGCAGGATTAATTGCTGGTCGTAGTGATTTGGTGAGTCGAATGATCGAGTGTCCTTTAATGCGTGCGTTTCGTTGCGATAAGCTTACTTACGCAGCTCTTTCTTCTACTCTTACTCTTTATCGATTGAACCCCGCGCTACTGGCAAGCGAATTACCAGTATTAAGTATGCTTACGGTTACGGCGGATTCGTTGTTTGTTCGAATAGAGAAACTTCTTGGCATGCTAGAGCCATCAATAAAACAAGTCGTAAACGTTACCGCTTCAAAAGCTCATGTTGGTAGTGGAGTATTGCCGCTGACGACGTTAACAAGTTGGGCGATAGCTTTGCAGACAGATCGATTTTCGGTTGAAAAAATTGCAGGAATTCTCCGTCAATTGGAGGTGCCTATCGTTGGTCGGATTGAATCGGACCAATTTTTATTAGATATGCGCACCATACAAGAATCTGAGATAAAGGAGGTTGCAAGTGCTCTCAATGTGAACATAGCTCCATTATTAAGATAGAAAAATATCATACATAAGCTTCATCCAATTTGGTTCGTCTTATCACTACTTGTCCTTGTTGTTCGAGTTGTCGAACTTTTTGCACGATACGAAGTTGAACTTCTTCAACATCTCTGAGTCGTATCGGCCCTAAATATGAGAGCTCTTCTTCAACTAATGCACGCACTCGCTCTGACATATTTTCTAGTATCTTGTACTTTAACTCCTCACTAGCTGTTTTTAGAGCTATGACAATGTCTTTTTGGTCTATTTCTGCTAAAAGGCATTGAATATCACGATCGGTAAGAAGTTGTATGTCTTCAAAGAGAAACATCATGTTTCGAACGTTTTCTGCAATTTCCGGATCATGAGAGTCTAACTGTTCAAGTACTGATCGCTCTATGGAGCTACCCGTAAGATTTAGCATATTTGCCACAACTTTTGGTCCTCCAATATCACTCTGGGTATCTAAAATATCGTGCAATTTGGATTCTAGATTCTCTTCGACCTGTTTTAGAATAGCTGGTGTGATATTTTCGAGAGTAGCAATTCTATAGGAAACCTCGACTTGGGTGCTTTGCGGAAGTTGTGATAAGATACCTGCGGCTTGATCTGGGTCTATTTGGGATAGAATAAGAGCTAAAGTTTGTGGATGCTCACCGGCAACAAATGGTGCTATTTGTTCAGGATCGACGTTTTTCAATAACCGAAACCCTGAATGTTCATTTTTTCTAGTTCGCTCTAAAATCTCATGTGCACGGCGAGAGCCTACGGCACGTTCAAGGGTAGCACGAGCGAAATCAGTTCCGCCCTGATTTATCCACTCGCCGGTAAGGAGATGTTGTTCGAATTCTGATAGGACAACATCTTGAACTTCGTTTGGCAGATTTTTTAGCTCGGTAATGGTTTGAGTGAGCTCCTCTATTTCAGTATCTGCCAGGTATTTCATGATTTCTCCAGCAGCCTCTTCTCCGAGGCTCACCATGAGGATAGCGGCTTTTTCTCTTAGGCTAAGAAGACCTTGATCGCCAAGACTTTGTTTTTTCTCATCAATATATTGCATATTACTCCTATATTTTAGAACTAGGCTCTATGAAAAAGGAATTTTGTGCCATTAGTCTCTGTCTTTTACTATTGCTCGATTTTTTTAAGTTACTGTTAATAATTGTTTTAAAAGAAAATCCCCAATTTTCTCGTCAGTATTTGTTTAAATAACGCAAAATCCACGCCATCGTAATTCTTCTTGCGTTATTCACGTTTTTCGGTTAGTATAATTAGCAGCTAGTCACCTTCCCCGACTAGCCTTGTTACTCTTGATTACTGTGCTACTCCTCGGCTGTTACTGTGGTAAATTTCTATGGATACCGATTCATCTGCTCATGTATTATTGGATTTACTATCTTGCCAAATAGGTAATGAAAATTCGGAACTAAAATGCCAAATACTGGGCGAATACATAGACAACCCATTTTTGGATGATGACGTAAAATCATTATCTCTACGCACTGGTTTATCGCGGGATGTCCTTGCACCTATTTTAGCTACTTTGCGTGAAGAAGGCTTCTTGAAGAGTGCCGGCCACCGCGGACATATGTTGGCTTTAAAAAATGATAAGTATTCGAATCAGATAAATGAAAAAGATAAAGATTTAGAGCCTGTTCCAATCTCGTTAGAAACTGAAACAGTACAATGGCCAATAGATGCATTTTTAAATGCTAGTTCGACTGCAATGGCTTTTATGTATGGAGAATTCATCTATGTGAATGCCTCTTTTCGACAATTGTTTGGACTAGCAGATATTGAACTAACTTTCAAGAAACTTGTTGATTTATTTGGTTTTGACCCTCGCAACGAAGTTGATAAATCTGAGACGAGCGTTTCTTTAGTTCTTGAACCTGGGATAGAAGTTCAACTTCGAAAGAGTTGCTGTGGTGAGCGGGAAGGAATATTGGCGGTATTGAGCACTGATCCATTGAGTTGGGAAATGAGTTACACTCATGGCCAACTTCAAGAAGATTTATTTGAACAACTTAAATCCCATATTGCTATCCCAACGGAATTGCTAAAGGCTTTTTTTCGCAGTCCTGAAGAAACAGATTTGGAATCTGCTCGATCAGCAATAGAGGAGATTGATCAATTTCTGAAGTCATATATGTTGTCAAAGTCAAATCGAGACGAAAAAGACTACTAACGTTAGCGCATATTACTATGGTTCGAGATACTAGAAGCTTATTGGAGAAACAGGTTGAGGATGTGACTTTTACCTCAAAGAAACAGGACTTTGAGGATATGGATCAGTTGTTGAAGGAATACCTAGGGTCTAACAACCTCGAAAGTTTGAGCGTAGCACTTTTAAAAATTAGACAAAGTGTTCCGACAAAGGCCGGAATCGAAGTGCTGTATAAGATTGCTGCAGATTCTCATGACTCTCGTCAGTTGTTGGCCGCGCAAATACTTGGTTATCATAGAGCCTGGCTGACTGTTTCTAATGGACTCCACAGACACTTGGAGTTATCTAGGAACACTGAATTTGATCCAACGGTGAAAAAGGCTCTTGTTTGGGGGCTCAGACAACGAGAAGAGATATCAGAATTTTTAGAGCATCCTTCGGAAACGGTTGCACGGGAAGCCGCGCTGGGTGTTCCTCTTGGACGTCGAACAATTTTCCCGGTTCTGGAATTTATTCGAAAGTCTTTGTCTCCCGAGTTAGAGAGGATTTTGCTAATAAAACTGCGTCATGTACATTCCTCTCTTATGCCATACATATTTGATATTATTGTCGATACTTCTTGGACGGAAAATGCTATATTTAAGCTGTTTTCTGAATTGCCTCAAATCTCGGTTTTTGAATTTTTTGTCGATAAAGAAATGGCTGTTGGGGATGTGGGTATGGATATTGAAAAAACAAGTCGTTGGCATAGTGCAGTGCGTATAGCAAAAGAGACCTTATCTTCTGATCCGACCGGTGAGTTAATAAGATTTTTGTTGATGCGTAGCGGCGATAACGAGATTTTTTCGCGTCGCCATGGCACTTTTATTCGCTCTGTCATTAAATCGGTAGATAGTGGATCTGGGCAAGAATTGATCGGGGATTTAGAGGCATTGACCTTAGGTGCTTCGGAGGAAAAAGTATTTCGCCTTGCGCAGAATCTTGTGGAATTGGGTTCACGCTTAGAAGGAGAGAGTGCTCAAAAAATACAAGCGATGTTGGAGGAATGGAAGAGTCGATCTGTAGAATTAAAGTTGAAGATATATCACTTAGAACAAAGAATTGTTTGACAGGAATCACTTATACACATTCTATACGAACCCAAATATTTCTTAGCCATAATTTATTTATTTGTTCTCCAGAAGATATAAATAGTTAGACAGACGAATAACGCATTGGTAAACCACGCTGAAAACCCGGGTGATAAAACGCCGTTCCATCCAAGTGCTTGTCCAGTTTTTAGACAGCTGTAGAATCCGAAGCAAATCAGTATTCCAAGTCCAAAACTGTTAGAAATACTGGTACGATGTGTATTGGCCCCGATAGTGGCACCTAGTATGACAATAATTAAGGCAGCGAAGGGTACGGCAATTTTTAAATGTAAGTCGACGCGATGGCGGAGAACATCCTCGCCTCTGGCATTACCTCTATAAATATAGCTTTTGAGCTCAGAGTAGGTCATTTCCTCGGGGAGTTTGATTTGTCGGGTAAAATCTACTGGTCTTAGGTCTGAATGTGGTATAGTGAGCGTGTCAAATATTGTCGTAATCTGGATTTTCCCTTGAAAAGTATAACGGCACCCATCCACTGCTATCCAATTTGGCTTGCGCCAGAATAAATTTTTGGCGACGATTCGTTCTGACAAGGCGGAGTTTGTAAACATTTCTATGGAGATATCCTTGGCAAATTCTTTCTTAGCGTCATAATTTCGCGCAAAAATAATTTCTCCTTGGCTTCCTTGTATCAAGACATGACGCTGTGAACCAGTATTGGACTGCTGAGCCATTATTTGGTTGTTTATGTCGTTGTGTTGGAGTGTTGCTTTGGGTACTATGTAATCGGTAAAAATGAATGCCAATCCACTTATTATCAGACCGCAACAGAGTACTGGCATTAGTATATGATATGTACTCAAGCCCATTGTTTTCATTGCCGCGATTTCATTATGGCGAGTTAGGCTTGTCATAGCAAATATTGATCCTAATAAACAAGATATTGGTAGTATTAGAATTAACCAGTATGGGATTCGATATACATAATAAAGGAAGATTAGATATAGTTTAGCTTCAAAGTCTATAAAAGTGTCAAGGTTTTCGGCTAGATCAATAACTATGGTGATTAATAGGAAAGTAAACGTTGTTAATGTTAAGGAAACAAGAAGACGACGAGCAATATATTGGTGTAAAATGTACATTTCAACGCAAGATTTGTAAGAAAATATTGCGGTTATGCCCACGAGTGAAACGGTATATTAGTATTACTCCTAAGATAGAAAACGCTATGTTCGGGGCCCACATTGCAAAAGCTGGATCAACAAAACCTCGATCAGCTAATTCCTCTCCGCCGATGAGGAAAAGCCAATAAACCCAAAAGAAAACCAGACTAACGGCAACTGATATTGTTGCTCCATGTCGGCGCATTTGAGCACCGATCGGTGCTCCCATGAGAGCAAAGACTATGCATGCTACGGGTATGGAAAATTTTTTATGTATCTCGACTTTAAATTCGTCAGTTTGTGCTTTTAATTTTGAAACTAAGTTTTGGTTCTTTTCCAATTTATTCTGCAGTGTTTTTATTCTTAAATTTACGGAATCTGCGTAGGTATTAGTCGGTGTGCTCGAAGTCGTTCTGATTTGTTCGTAAGCTTTTTTTAAAAGACTCATCATATTATCTACTAATTCGTCTATAGAATTTTCTGTTTTGTGTATCGTCTGATTTTTATCTTTTACTTGATTAAACATTGATGATATATCCAGCTCACGGTCGCTTCGATATGATGATGGACGTCGTTCAAATGCTCTGCGGGGATCCGTTACGTGAACGATTTGCTTTTCAAAATTCCCGTAAATAGCTGAGTCTTTTTGTTTGTTTTCTATCTTGTGGAAAGTGCCATTTCGGAGCGTTAGACGTGCATAAGCACCATTATCGTAAAACGCAACTTGTCCGTTGCTAGCGTGGAAAGTCAAAGGGGGGCCTGGTTGTCGAACGTTATACATTGTGATGTTTTTTAATTGATTATTTTTTTGATCTACCTCACGTATTAGTAGGCTGTAGCCTCCTAAAGATCGGAGGAATATACCCTCACGTTCCTTTAAGGATAAAGATGCTTTCGTGCGCTGTAAACTTGAGGAGATACTCCGTGCTTTGTGGTTCCATTCGGGTAATATACGATCGTTAAATAGTATCATGACAATAGTTATGAGAGTCGAAACGACTAGGACAGGACTTAGAAGCTTATAAAAACTTATTCCGCAGGCTTTTGTAGCAAGAATTTCTCCATCTGAGGCCATACGACCAAACGCCATTAAAGTGGCAATTAATACTGCCATGGGCACCGCTAGGGCGATTATCCAGGCCATGTTGTAAAATAGTAACTGGAATCCAGTCGCGAGGTCAATACCTTTGCTTAATACACGATCTAGAAATTGAAGGATAACATCTATAATTAGGACAAAAACGACTAAGGAAAATCCAAAAAAGAATGGATTAATATGTTCACGGAGTATATATCGTGTGTGTAAATTCAATGATTACTTAAACCTTGGGATAAAAACGATTCCTTATATGATATGATTAAATTTAACGGGATTAAGTGTGGAAGTCGAGTCAAGAAACTAAATTATAACGGATAAAAACCCAACTTTATACTAAAGTACACACCATCAAAATCATCGCTTGCTTGAAATTATCTAACAACCATACTATTTTTTGATAATATCGGACTGAAAAAAATTGATTTCTGCTTTTGCTAAGAGTTTGGAGACTGCTTATCGCGCTTTGTTATCAATGTTTGTAGTTCCCTAGTTTGTAGGGTACGAGGTGTTTTAACTTACAAGAAAGTGCGTGGACTGTCGAATTGTTGCCCAAGTTCTTCCGTACAGTTAGATATATTTTTTCTTTTTCTGCAGTTACATTTGTATCGGTGCACGCCGATATGGGACTACGGTTTGATCGGCTTTATGGTCCTCTTTCAGAACATTTTGCCCCTGATATTGGATCTTCTCTCTCAAGCGGTTTTCTTTTGTTGCCTGTCCAGGGTATAGAAGCTCAGCAATATAAGATTTCGATTGATAGTTCCCGTGTTCAGTATCGTCGGATGATTGCTGGCTTTCCCGATGGTCTAACAGTTAGTCTTTCGGTGGAACAATATCTTGCATTGGAATTTGATCAACAGGTAGTAGATGCATGGCAGAAGGAGCTAAGGCGGATTCAACGTCAAACCGCACTAAATCAACTGGGCAGAAAAAGTAGTCGTTTTGAATGGACTGTGCCTTACGCAGCTCCTAAACCACTCAGACGATTAATTGGTGATGAGGGAGCTAGTCTTCGCTTAAATGGATCTCGCACTATTATCGTGGGTGGAAAAAGCGAATGGACCGTAGGCGAAGTTCAAACGTCCTTGGGCCGATCTTCAAAGTTTCCTTCTTTGAGCATAGACCAGGAATCAAAATTTTCTGTTGAGGGTAAGGTTGGTGAGCTGATTAATGTACGAATAGATCAGGATACTGAGAATGTTGGATCTGCATTCAGTAGTAACTTAGGTGACCAAATTGCAAATCAAATAAAGCTAGATTACAAAGGTGAGGACGACGCTATCTTTCAGGAAATTCAGGCTGGTAACACAACTCTCGAGCTGCCAGCGACACGGTTTGTAGGTTTCCGACAGCAAAATAAAGGGTTGTTTGGGATTAGGGCAAAGGGTCACATAGGCCCTTTAGCATTTACAACCATAGCTAGCCATGAAAAAAGTAAAAGCAACCGACAAACTTTCAAAGGTGGTGTTGCTGCAGATACCTTGGAGATTCGTGATTATCAATATTTACGAAATACGTATTTTTTTCTTCATGAATTTTATCGTGCTAATCTAACTGATTTTCGGTCCCTTTCTCAGGGAGCTCAATTCGGGTCTGAGAACTTTGTTGATGTAAATCAAATAGAGGTTTACATCAATGACTTCAATACGAACAATGATGCAGAAACATTCGCTAAGCCAGGGGAAGCCTGGGTTGATCCTTCTGATGTTATCGATGCAGATGTAAATTGTTTTGGTCCAGATCAGACTAGATTGAGAAATAGTGGTTGTTATGAATCCGGAACGTGGCAGTTACTCGATCCAGACCAGGAATACACAATTATTTCGGAAGCTGGATATCTGATAATGGAAAGGCCTGTAAGCGAACGCTACGCATTAGCCGTTCGTTATAGGACTAGTGATCCTGATTTTGATGGTTTGATTCAACGCGAGAACGAGAGGTTAAACGCGGCGAATAATGACAGCCTAGTCTTAAAGCTTATTAAGTCCCGAAATGCACGTCCTGGATTTCCTACATGGAACTTGGAATGGAAGAATGTTTACCGAATCGCTTCGGGATATGGTATAGGAAGAAAGTTTGATCCTAAAACCCTTCGTTTAGATATTGTGAAAGAAGAGGCTGGTAGAGAAGATCAACCTTCTCAAGACGGGCGTGCGTTTATCCAATTAATGGGATTAGATCAGCGTGGTCAGGACCCAGGAAGCCCGGCAGATCGAATTATCGACGCTGACTACATTGGCCTAGATGATTTGCGAGGACATTTAATCTTTCCAGACCAACACCCTTTTGCTCCAAAGGGGTCGACGTACAAAGGAAGACTAAAAGAAGAAATTCCTGATATTTACAATAGCCAACAGCAACGAGATCAAACTGAGGCCAGTCGTTATAAGTTGCTGGTTCGATCTATGTCTAGTGAACAACGAATTCGTTTAGGAGGTATTTTTGGTGGGGTTCGTTCTGAAACGGTTGAGGTGCGTTTAAATGGCCGAAGTTTAAGTCGTGGAACAGATTATAATGTGGATTTTATTGGCAATGTCACTTTTGTTGGTAACGTCGCGCAGGAGGTTTCTGACCCAGGAGCAGATTTAGAAATATCTTTTGAATCTGAGGATGTTTTTGGTTTAGGAAGTCAGCAGAAGACATTGCTGGGGCTTCGTTCAGAATATGAATTTTGGGCAGGGGATGGACGTATCGGAAGCACACTGCTTTACAATAATGAGCGTTCAAATGAACGTCGGGTTCGTGTTGGAACAGAGCCCACACGTTCGGTTACCTGGAATCTTGACTTGCATGCACGTCGTGAGGTCCCCTTGTTGACACGACTGATTGATAGACTGCCTTTGATTAAAACAGCGGAAACATCTGAAGTTGTTTTGGATGCAGAAGTGGCGCAAAGCCGGCCGAATTTGAATACTAAGAATCTTGGTTATATTGATGATTTTGAAGGTAGTGAACGTCCCACAAATATTTCAATCGGACGAACTCGTTGGGTCGCATCTAGTCTTCCGGGTGAAGCTATATTTGCTGAAGAAAATCGGGCAAATTTTTCTTGGTACAACCCCTATGATGGAGTTTCTCGAATTGAAATCTGGCCGAATCAAGAAGAACAGATAGAAGCACAAAACCGAAATACAGATATACTTTCCTTAAAACTCGAAAGTCGTTTAGATACTCCCACATCTTGGGGAGGTATAATGACGGCACTGACTACGGTAAATGATTTTTCCCAATCTAAGTATCTGGAATTATGGATTCGAGGGGAAGAAGGGGTACTGTATGTCGAGTTGGGAGATCAGATAAGTGAGGATTTTGTTCCTAACGGTAAATTAGATACTGAAGATGCTCCGTTTCCTGGTCGGACTACTGGTGACGGCGTGGTATCTAGGGAAGAAGATGTCGGCATAGATGGTCGTGATGATGATGCGGAACTGAATTATTATTTGAGAATGATACAAGCAGATTACGACACTACTAAATTTTTGAGTGAACGCAAAGCTGATTTTTTAAAATTATATTCTTCTGGAAATACTCTGTCCCAGAATCAAACTGTTGATGACCCAGAGGGTGATAATTGGAAATACGATGCTCAACGAAACAAGAATGATTATAGTCGTATTAATGGAACTGAAGGAAATAAGGTCGATTTAGAAACGGGAGATAGACCGGATTCCGAAGATCTGAATAACAATGGGGTTCTTGATCAGCGTAATAATTATTATCAGTATGGCATTGATTTATCAGATGTTCGTTATGAAGTCGCCGGCACCCGCAGTAATGGTTGGCGGCAGGTAAGATTACCTCTTTATGGTGAACGAGTTTCTCGGATAGGTTTACCTGATTCTACCAGGATCGAGTTTGCACGTCTGATTTTTTCTGGTGCACCTCGTTTGGAAAACGAAGAGCCACTCTTAGCTGAAATAGCGTTAATTGAAATAGTGGGGAATGAGTGGCAAGAAGATGAGATAATTCAAAACAATACACGTTTTCCTATAAAAGAGGAAGAGTCACTAGATATAACCGTGATTGGCACTGACAAGAGCTTAAAGTATAGACCACCTCCAGGAGTGAAAATTCGTCGTAATGCCCAGTCGCGAACTCGTGAGCGAGAACAATCACTTGTTCTTTCCTATCAGGAACTTGAACCGGGACACCAGATGTCTGCTACTCGAATATTGAGTCGCGCCGTTGCTTACACTGATTATAAGCGTCTTCGCATGTTTGTTCATGGAGATTCTACTCATACAGAATATTTACTGGGTGATAAAAGCATCTTGGATTTATTCGTAAGGTTTGGTTCAGACAGTACGAATTACTACGAGGTGGTTAGTCCAGTTTTTCCGGGATGGGAAGGAGAAAGAAAGGGATGGGACGGTAACGAGATAGATGTCGATCTTCTATTTATGGCTCAGCTAAAGGCACTACTAGAATCTGAAGGTTATGATCCGGAAAATTCAAATCACACAATGATATATCAAGTGATTGATGCTCGAGGTACGCCTATAGAGGGGCAACAAAGTATCTCGAAAGATGAATTGACCAGGTGGCGAAGTGATGGATATAATCCTAAGGTTCAACTCATAGCAATTGAACAGGAATATAGTCGAAGCGATTTGCGTGATGGTGAACCTTCCATTTATCGGGTACGTGGAAGGCCTTCTATGCAGTCTATTCGTCAACTAAGTATCGGGATCCGAAACCGTGGAGAAAATAAAGCGTTAACTGGCAGAATATATGTAGATGAACTACGTCTGGATGAGGCGCGAAATAATGTTGGGATGGCGGCCTTTGCAAGAGTGAATACTAAGCTTGCAGATTTTATAAACCTTGATACTCAGGTTGAATGGAAAGAGCAGGATTTTAGATCGGTAAATAGTGATGGTGGTAATAGTGCGGATCATGGAGCAAGTATTCAGGCAACAACTCAGTTACATCGGCTGCTTCCAGGGAGTTGGGGTTTGTCAATACCTTTAAAGGTAAATTTGAATAGATCGACAAGTTTGCCAAGATTTGGTCCGGGTTCGGATGTTGAGTTAACTATGGCCGAAAAACGTTTGCAACAGTCTAAGCGTAGCAAGGAGTTTTTTGACATAGCCTTAAGGAAACGACCTGGAAAAAATTTATTTTTTCGTTGGACCATGGATCAGATGAACCTTCGGCTATCACACTCCAGTGAGTATTCTTCTGATCCGGTTAGACCTGTAAATCGACAAGAGGCACAGACATTTAATTTCGGTTATCAAATGCCTTTGCCCAAACCCTCCTTAAAACCCCTTTCATGGTTACCTGAATTTACACCAGAATCTTGGCGGGATCTTCGTATGCGCCCTTTACCTTCTAGCGCCAATTACTCTTTAGCTGGAAACCGACGTTATTCAAAAAAGTTACAAAGAGGAGATGCAGATACAACGAGTCAGGAAGATTTTAGTCTAAATGAGACATATTCTACTAAGTTAAATCCATTTACTGGTTTGTCGGCTGATTACAATCTTAAGATTGATCGAGATCTTCGCAAAAAACTTTATCCTAAAGAGCTTAGCTTCGGTAGAGAAATCGGACGGCGCCAGACGGCGGATGTCTCTTTAACACTACGACTGATTAGATGGTTAGACCAAAATTACACATTTAAGTCGAGTTATAATGAACAAAATGACCCTTCTCAACGACGCGGTGGTGTAGTAATTGATTCAACTAATGGACGGGCTATATCGCCATTTGATATTGACGCTAAACATGATATTTCTGCGAGATTGAGTATCAAGTTGCCTACAATCTTGAGAGAGCTGGGTCAAGTGAAATCTATAGCGGACGGTGGTTCCGTAAGTTCGAAAGCGGATGAAAGAAATCTCGAAGACCTTCTCCTATCCGATTCTGTAGCTGTAATTGGTCGTAAGTCTAAACGTAAAAGTCCATTTGTTATTAAGCGATTTTCCGGTTTTATTGGAAAATATGTGGAGCCAATAAATGCAAACTGGCGGCGTGACACTTCTGCTCGCAATTTCAATCTGACGGAGCGTCCTTCTCTCGCATATCAACTGGGCTTAGATGATTCTGTTCGTGTTGAGAGGGCAGCTGTTGGTCTAACTACTCAGGATAATAGGTCTCGTGGAGTACAAAGAGAAGCTAACTCGGGACTGCGTATGCCATTGGGGATAAGTGTTAAAGTCAATCTCAGAGAACAGGAAAATACTCGTAGCGGTAGTGCTCAAACAAGATTGCGTGTCACAGAGGAACAGAGTTATCCGAGAGTGAATGTGACATGGGGCCGAGCTGATCGAATACCTTATGTAAAGCATTTCATAAATAGTGCCCAAGTTAATTTTCAGTATGAGAAAAAATTCAATAGAGAAGGTGAAGGCAGTCTTCAGTCTAATGATCTTCTGACGCGCGGGAATAGTAGGGAGATCCGAGCATCCTGGAATGGACGTTGGCGCTGGGGGCCGACGACTAATCTCGAACATGTTATTAGTGAATCTGTAAATCTGGAGTATGAATTATCTTCAAACGATAGTATCGGGGTAGGGCTTCCCCCGCTCCGAGGTTCAAGTAGCGGTGAACTATCTTCGACCAAATTGACTTTTAAGTATGACTTAAAGCCGAGGAGTTTGCCGCTTTTCGGGAAATTAAAAAGTAATGTTGCTCTTAATTATGAGATCGGGATATCGTCCGAAGTCCGTTCTAATGGGACAGCAGATGAGACTCGTACTCCTATAACTGAGCAGAGTACTTTCAAAACCCAGTTGTCGATGACTTATAAGTTTAGCGATAATTTTCGCGGTATGGGTCTTTTACGTTGGGAAAATAACGATAATCGCTTGACTGATAAGGTACGAAAAACCCGAGAAGTCAAATTGTCTGGGACATTTTTTCTTCGTTAGATAAAAAATATTTAATGTTTGCGATGCGTCATTTAGAAAGGTATTTTTTCTTTATGCGTTATTTGAATTTATCCTCCCCAAAAACTATGATGATAAGTTGTTATTAAATAGTTGAGAATGTAGGTAATAATTGGTGCTCTGGAATAATAGTGAGGCTATCGGTATTCATTGCTCGGGTAGCAGTTTGTTTTTGGCTGTGCTCCAAAAGAAATCGAAAGATAGGGTTGAACCATTGCATCTAATTGAAGGTAAGCTTCCAGATACTTTTGATGTTCATGCTCTAAAAGATGTTGGTGCGCGTAATGGGGTTGCAGAACAAATTATTGATATTGTTGAAGAAAACAATATCAATTCACGAAGGGCCTGTTTGGCTCTTCACCATTCTGCCGCTCTTGTGAATCGAAGTCCAATTTCGTTAGGATACTCAAAGCAGATTCGCGAACATCTTCGATGGGAAGCCGTCACTATTTTAGATGCTAAAGACCAGACGTTGGTGATGGATTTTTTCTCGGTTGCTGATTGGATTTTTTCAGTTGCGATTCGTGAGGAAGTCTTAAGGCTTTATCAGGATATTGCTATGCGTGCAAAAATAAGAAGAGTTAATATAGATGTACCACATTTTGCGCTTTACAATGCTATGGACGGTGCTAATCTATTGAACTCTTCGGGTGCACAAATTTTGCTTTATATAGCCGATAGTGAGATTTTTTTGGTTTTGGTTTACAACGGGGAAGTTATTCAAATTGGGACTTATGCCAGGTCTGCTGAGAATCCAATCTCCCAGTCTATAGAAGACGGGATTTTGTCGATAGTTGCAGGATTGGATGAGCCGGTTGAAGATATTTTTTGTGCTGGCATTTTGTTCGACAACTGGATTGAAACGTTGGCGAACAAATTAGGGGCAAACGTAGTAATTTTGGATCCTTTCATGCGAACGAAAAAGAGTGTTATTAGTTGCAGTAAAAACAATGAGATGCATTCCCAATTTGCTATTGCGATCGGATTGGCTAAGAGGGAGCTAGTTTCTTGATTAAAATCGATCTCTTGTCAGAACCTAAATTCCCATGGGGAAAGTTGTTGAAAGTTGTTGTGTCGATATGTTTTTGTTCAGTTTTGAGCTTCATGCTTTACACTTATTGGAAGCCGTTGATTGTGTCTGTGGAAAGATTCTTTGAGACGATGAAAGATCCTGACAGTATAACTGAGCTTACTGCTAATGATTTATTGAATGAAACCCTCACTTTAGACAGCCTTATCAAAAAAGATAATTTACTGAACGACGAAAAAATCACGGAAAGTCTTTCTCAGCTTAGTGAGACTGCGAAGTTACGTGCATCTGACCTTGATATGACTTCAGATTACGTAAATAAAGGAGTTTACGTTGATTCGTCGAAAAACGTTTTGGATAGATCTTCTGTAAAGGATGCTGGGGTGCGAGAGAAATTAAAAGTTATTGGAAATTGTTACATTACTTTTGATGTTGTGGAAGACCTATCTGATTTTGTGGACTTAGAATTGTTAGTGTGCCGAGATGGAGGGATTTTTGAAATATCTGGGGTGATCGATGGAGTAGAGAATTTGACTAAATTGAATGATGTAGCAGACGAATGTTTCGAAGATTTCAAGATTGATTCGTGGAAAAATTTTAATAACGGTCTCTTTTTTTCGATGTTGGGTGTAGCTCGAGAGAATAAGTTTGAGAAGAAGGTTACTATTGATAAAGACGAGGTAGATGACTTTTTTTCTAAAGCAAGAAAACTTGCTGAAATCTCTTGTCTTGAAGATCTTTCGTATAGTGATGCTGTTGTGTTTGATTCTGATCCCGATTCTCTAAGACATATTTGGCATACTAAAATAACAGGTGTTGGATCAATTGTAAGATGTGAGGCTTTTGTGACTTCGTTGAGGTCATTGGAGCCCTATGTTAGTGTGAGCGAAATGATTTTGACACCGATTATTTCTGCCTCCGGAATCATTACGGAAATACGGTTTGGAATTTCGTTGCTTGCGTTGGATGCCTCCGATAGATAGGAGATTTAGGGATGAAACGGGCGATTTATCCAGGTAGTTTTGATCCCATTACGAATGGACATCTTAATATTATTGAGCGAGCACTAGATATTTTCGATCGAGTGACAATTGTTATTTCCACTAATCCTCAAAAAAAATCATTGTTTCCACTGCCTGATTGTGTTCAGATGATCTCTGAAGCCACAGAAAAATGGCCGCAAGTAGATGTAGACCACAACGAAGGTTTGACGGTCGACTATGCCCGCCGTAATGGGATTCAAACAGCCATTCGGGGTTTGCGCGCTGTTACAGACTTTGAACATGAATTTTCTATGGCTCTCACTAATCGTTCGCTCTGGGGTGATTTTGACACTGTGTTTCTAATGACGCGGGCAGATTATATGTATCTAAGTTCTTCCGTTGTCCGTCAAGTTGCTCAACTAGGCGGTGATGTTAGTCAGTTTGTTCCTAAATGCGTTGAAAGAAAACTTCGAGAAAAGTTTATTGCAAATAAGTTAAATTAAATGAAAAATCAACTGTTGTTCTGATGAATAAATTATCATGAGGAAATCCAACCAGCCAGAAATAGATTCTTCCATTAGCTTTGAATCAAAAGCGGCAGAGAATAATCCGTATCCCCAAGTATAAAGGTGTTTATCTCAAATCCGCGGTGAAGATGTTCGCTGATTAATTCACCCTAGTGACCTGGGTATGTGCGCAATAAAAAAGAGTTGAAAAAAAGCGCATACTAAAATCTTTATTGGTAAATGCAATAGGCTTACGTTCTATTATCCATCCGTTATCAAAACACCTTGGATTTATTCTTGGCTGGTAACAATTCGTATAGACATGTATTGTCGTAATGGCGATGATCTTTATTCAAGAGGAAAAAATTAAAGTCAAAATACAAAATAAATAAAAAAATAACTCTGTAGCAGAAGGGGCGTCTCTTTAAAACGGTAATTACATGACTGCATTAAACGATTGGAAAATATGGATAGATACTGGAGGTACGTTTACAGATTGTCTTGCACGTTCTCCCTATGGGACTTATTCACGCGCCAAAGTGTTGAGTACAAGCGCCTTACGTGGTCAGATAATTGATGTGCTGGATGATTGTCGAATTAAGGTCGCATATGACTGGCCTCTGGTTCGCGGTCTGGAAATTGGATTTTCTTTTGTACTTCTACAGCGTGAAGGGACTCCGAAAAGATATGTTGTCGAGTGTGATTTATCAGAGGGGCTGATGAAATTGGATGGTCCCATATCCCAAGGAGCATGTGGAATCGGATTTGAGATACAATCCCCTCAACCCGCGCCTATTTTAGCTGCACAATTAGTCACCGGAAGTGCTAACTCTCAGTCGCTGCCAAGAATCTCTATGCGTCTTGGAACGACACGGGGGACCAATGCTTTATTAGAAAAACAAGGTGTTCGCGTTGCGCTCTTTGTTACGAAGGGTTTTTCGGATGTACTACAAATTGGGACACAATCTCGTCCAGATTTATTTTCTTTGGATATACGAAAAACACCTCCGTTATATGCCTCTGTAGTTGAGGTGGACGAAAGAATTGATTCCCATGGGAAAGTTATAAGTGTCCCTGTTTTAAATTCCATGCGGGAAAAAGTGGAAGAATTGTTGGGGGATGGTATTAACACGGTAGCAATATCATTCGTAAATAGCCATGTAAATTCGATTCACGAAGTTCAGGTTGCTAAATATTTGATGTCATATGGTATGCAACGCGTGACATGTTCATCAGATCGGGTTCCCTTTATAAAATATCTCCAACGTACGGAAACGACGGTGGTTGATGCTTTCATAGGACCTGTAGTCGATGATTATTTGAGTGAAATTGAGAGTGGAATCAACAATGGCTCATTACATGTTATGACCAGTACTGGTGGACTTGTTCCTAACTACGAATTTCGTGCTAAAGATAGTCTCTTGAGTGGCCCGGCAGGGGGTGTTGTAGGGGCAATCCGAGCAGGTCGTCTGGCTGGATTTAATCGGATAATCAGTTTTGATATGGGTGGTACGAGTACTGACGTGGCCCGTTTTGATCATGAATATGAGTATGTATTTGAGCATCATGTGGGGGATGCACACGTAGTCGCTCCGGCTTTGTCGATTGAGACGATTGCAGCAGGTGGAGGATCGATATGTAGTGTTCATTCTGGCCGCCTAAAAGTCGGTCCTGAGAGTGCAGGTGCTGTACCCGGACCGGCTTGTTATGGAGCTGGTGGGCCATTAACATTGACAGATATTAATTTACTTTTGGGTCGTTTAAATGAAAAACATTTTGGGATACCGATTAATCGGTATGCGGCAGAAATTAGACTAAATGAATTACTTGAAAAGGTTTGTGATCAGACTAGTACTACTCCGTCAAAAGAAGAAATACTTGAAGGTTTTATCAGTATTGCTGAAGAACGAATGGCTGATGCTGTTCACCGCGTTTCCTTGGAGAAAGGATATGATCCTGAAGAATATGTTTTAGTGGCTTTTGGTGGTGCGGGAGGGCAACATGCTTGTGGCGTTGCTCAACTACTTGGGATAAAAACGGTGGTAATTCCGGAAGATGCAG